>Ga0114958_10000088_pt1 | contig 73003 bp, 123 predicted proteins | sample C_130208_EF_Meta_FD_89577 | JGI IMG/M metagenome (GOLD analysis project Ga0114958, IMG submission 89577) | Freshwater microbial communities from Lake Croche, Canada to study carbon cycling - C_130208_EF_MetaG | ecosystem: Environmental > Aquatic > Freshwater > Lake | place: Lake Croche, Canada...
ATCCAGAGTTATTAGAAGATGAGTTTTTCAGACCACATGACACAGCAGTAATTTCCGTTCCTCAAAAAGCACCGGAAGGTTCTATTCTAAGAACAGAAAGTTCATTAAATTTATTAGAGCGTATTAAATGGTTCTATCAAAATTGGGTTGAACCAGGCCACAGAACAGGACAAAACACTCATAATATTTCAGCAACCGTTTCAGTAAAAGATGATGAATGGGAAATAGTAGGAGAATGGATGTGGGCTAATAAAAATTATTATAATGGTTTATCAGTATTGCCTTATTCAGGTCATACATATATTCAAGCACCTTTTGAAGACATTACCGAAGAAAAGTATTATGAATTACTAAAAAACTTAGAAAATATTGATTTATCTAACGTAATTGAAATCATGGATAATACTAATCATAGCGGAGAGATAGCTTGTGGAGCAGATGGTTGTGTTGTTGAAGGTGTATAAATAAATAAATAAAATAAAATTAGGAAATACGATATTAATATATTATATTTATGTATGGAATTATTTGGATGGATATGCACTATAATGATCATTATAGGATTTATATTAAATAGTATTGGAAACTTAAAATATGCTATATACGTATGGATAATTGGCGATATTGGGTGGATATTATATGATCTATCCATACGTAATTATAGTCACCTTGCCCTGAGTATTATTATTGTTATAATTAATATGTACGGGCTTTATAAAATAAACAAAAATGAAGATAAAAGTAAAAAAGATTAATGAAAATGCCGTTATACCAAAGTATTCAAAACCAGGCGATGCTGGATTAGATTTAACGGCAGTAAGTATTGTATTAGATACTACAACGCAAGTTATATACGATACCGGATTGGCTATCGAAATACCTGAAGAACATGTAGGATTAATATTCCCAAGATCATCAATTTGCAATTATGATTTAGAGTTATCTAATAGTGTAGGAGTAGTTGATAGCGGTTATCGTGGAACTATACGATTTGTATTTAATAAGATTAACGGAGATTTTTCTGTAAAATATAATGTTGGGGATCGTATAGGGCAATTATTAATATTACCTTATCCAGAAATCGAACTTGTAGAAGTAGATGAATTAAATGATTCAATAAGAGGTCACAAAGGATTTGGAAGTACCGGTAAATAAAATTAACTAGATATATATATATTATATAAGATATGAAATCATTAACTAACATATTAGAACGCATTACACTTACTAAAGAAGATATTTCTGGTATGATTCGTGAAGCAAGAAAATCTGTTCCTGGAGATCAAGTAATAATACAAGGGAATTACTTAAATGGAAGATTTCCAGAATTAGAAATGGAAGATATACGTACGTTATCAAAATTATTTAATTCAATGAGTAAGTCAATAGTAGCGCAAGATGTATCAGAAGAAGATGCTGATGATATTATTTCAAATGCTATAACAGATATTAATAATAATAGATTTTCAATAATAGACTTTCCTTTACTAAAAGGATCAGATGCTAATATTTTATCAAAGACTATTAATAATATGAAGTCATTTATATTAGATCAAGGATTTACAAAAGACGAATCTAATAGGATAGTTACCAAAACTGTTAATGATATATTTAATGGTAAAGCTCAGGAATATGCAAGAGGCGCTGAGCCTGGTCGAGATAGAAGTAATAAAGACCCATTTAGATCAGCTGAAGCATTTGAAGCATTTATTAAAGAAAGATATTTATCAGAAAATCAAAGTATATCTGGATTAGATGCTTTATATAACAAAATTATATTAAATGATATATCAGGGGATTTAATAAAATTAATTACTTCTGAAACCAATAAATCTTTAAAATCAGGAGAATATACAATATCAGATACTGAAGGCGAATTATATGATATTTTAAAACGCACCGTTAAAATTGATAACGGGCATGAATCTGAATTATGGTTTGCTATAGTATTTAAAGGTTTAGTAATAGGAGCAAAAGGAGACACGCCTGATGTATTAGTTAATGGTAAGACAGTATCTTTAAAGGCTTATGGAACTTCAACTTTTGATTTTGGGACTTTAGATAATGATTCATCGAGATTATTAAGTATATTTATAAGTTTATGTCATTTATTAACGCCGATATCAATTAATCCTGTGCAGTTATCAAAACTTGATATTAATAAAGCATTAGATTTAGTTGAATCTGATGAAGTAAAAAAAGATATAAAAGAAATCTTAAAATTATCAGAATCTCCATCTATACCACGTCCTATTGCAAAATTAGCGTTACAAATTAAACGGTTGTTAAATTCTAATAATGATAAAGATTTACATAATTTAGTAGTTCAATTTTGCAATGATATTGATATATTACTAGAAGCAAAAATTAAAGATGCTAATTGGTGGGGATTAATTGTAACTAGTAATAAAACATTATATTTAAATGATTCTGAATCAGTATTTAATTCAATTAGATGTAAAAATAATAGATTATCAGATGCTATCGCTCATTTTAAAGGTTATCATTTATGGATAAAAGGAACGCAATTAGAAACGGCAGTTACGACAAGAAAAAGTAAAGCATAATATATATATATAAAATAAACGATAACATGAAAATATCAGAATTTAGAAAATTAATCCGTGAAGAGATTAAGCTGGCGGTTATGGAAGAGTCATTTATGGACAAGATCAAATCTTTTTTTATGAGAACTCCTGCAGAAACCAAGTTGTTAAATAGTTTAGACATATTTAGCGATGACTTGCTTTCTCCTGGCCAGAAAAAATATGATATTGTCATAAACAAGGCAAAGGAATTTGGAATGGATATCGATGATGCTCAGGCATTAGTTCTTCTACAAAAGAAGTTAGCAATGGAGATTGAAAAATTAAAATAACAACAACATGAAAATATCACAATTAAAATCTCTTATAAAAGAGAGCATCAAAGAAGTATTAAAAGAAAATGAAATTAATACTATCGATTACAAAAAACTAAAGACAATATATACTTTAGCCGGTAAACTTAAGTTATATGAACCTTATATGGTTGATGAAACAATAGAAGATATAAAAGCATTAGAAAATGCAGTAAAAACTAATGATGAGTCTATATTTGAAACAATGGAAGAATCACAAGTTGACACGTATGAGTTGTCAGGTCTTGCAAATTTAAATCCGGAACAGCAAGCTAAATGGAAAGGCATTGATATTGCTTTACGAGAATTATCTCGTATAATATATAAAATGGACTTCAACCTTATAAGTGAAAAATTCAAAAAATTAGCAGTTGCCATAAATAACTTTAATGCTCCGACTATGCAAGAAAAACGTAAAATGTCTTTAAAGGAAAATAGTCCATTAGACCCTAAATTAGCTGGTTATTGGGTGATGAAAGACAAGAATTATGCTATATGTATGTATCCTTCGAAGCAAGAAGCAGAAATGGCATTTAAAAATCGCGGAACAAAATACGGAAGTCATGCATTAAATTCGGGATGGAAAATTATGCCAGCAGAAGAGTTTGTTTCAACCGGTGGTTTATTAGATAAACATACCAATGGTCATCCAAATTATATATCACCTTATAGACGCCCTGCTACAAATGATGCTGAGCTAGCTAAACATAAAGAACAAGATAGACTTGATCGAATAGCGCATTATTATAGAGAAATGGAAAGTTAATACATTTACGACATACATATTAATAAGAGCCTGCAAAATATACCAACTGCAGGCTCTTTTACTCTTATTTTAGATAAGATTAGGAAATATGAAATAAAGATATTATATTAATAAAAAATAAAAATATATGGGAAAATTTCAATCAACAAAAGTATTTGACGGTTACAGCTGCGTATTTCGTCAATGGAAAGCAGAAGGCACACATTGTAAATTCTTACATGGTTATGGAGTATCATTTAAAGTAACATTTGAAGGTGATTTAGATGAAAAAAATTGGGTGTGGGATTTTGGAGGTATGAAGCGAGCTAAAGGTAATATTGATGGTATGAATCCTAAAGAATGGATGGATTATATGTTTGATCATACTACAATTATAGCTAATGATGACCCAAAACTAGATAGATTTAAAACACTAGACCAACTAGGTATTATCCAATTAAGAATAATACCAGCTACAGGAGCAGAACAATTTGCAAAATTTATCTATGAAAAGTTAAATGTATTTGTCAAAGAAGAAACTAACGGTCGCGTAAAAATAGTAAAGGTTAAATTTATGGAGAATGCTAAGAATAGTGCTTACTATTATGAAGATGATACATTAACACCATTATTAAAAGAAATAGAATAATTATGAAAACAATACAAAACAGAAACACTTTTGAAGTGAGGAGAGTATCAGACGTAGTAGCTGAGAAGATGATTTTACAAAATTGGAAATATGTTCCTAAAGCAACTGCTAAGACAATTAAAGAACCTGAATTAAAATTCGTAACTAAAACTAAAAAGCATGATAAAGTTTCATAAATACGCCTTGACATCTTTCGATTTAGAAAAGATGGAGGATTTAAAATTTGATGGCGAACATCCTAACGGATATAATCCAGGATATAAGATTAAAGGAGCTACTATTAATTTAGAGTCATCTATAAAATATCAAGCATTATTTGTTCATGATGGACCAGATAGATGGTTTCATACATCGACAGTTGAAAGACAAGAAGAATGTGAAGGATATGATTTATTATATACCCTTAATTCAGTTTATAAAGTAACTCCAAACATTCCTGGAATATCAGGAGTTCAAGAAAAACATATAGTAACGATAGATTAAAGAATATGAAAAATACATTATTAATATCAAGCGATTTCTATTCAGTACAAGGGACGTTGTAAAAAGTAAAACTGTCTATATTTATATTAAAAGAATATGGAATATAAAAAAGACATGAAATGGCGTAAATTAAAATTTACTGCAGAAGAAAAAAAGCAATATTATAATAGTATTATTAAACCTTTAATTTGGGAAGGGTTGACATCAAAAAAAATGCAAGATGATAAATTAATATTATGCTCACATCCTACAGCTCGAGTCCTTTTAAAAGAGTTTGGTACTGAAGATGATATTATTAAGTATACAAATAACACGAAGTCTGGTAAAGCGCATGGTAAAACTAAAGGTCGTGCTAATAAATATAAAGGAATGAAATATGAGGAATGGATGTCACCTGAAAAAGTAATATCTAAAAAGGCTCAAGCTTCAAAACTTTGGAAGGAAAATAATCCCAGAAAATTCTTTACTGGAAATAATGTTAGTAAAGGACAGCGTTTATTATATGAGACTATAAAAGAAAAATTTCCTACAGCAGTATTAGAATATGAAATAGCAGCGCCCGGCAAAAAATATTATTTAGATATTGCAGTTCCTGACCTTATGCTAAATTTTGAATATGATGGTATATATTGGCATTCATTTCCCGAAGCTATTGAACGAGATAAAAATCGTGATATATACTTAAAATCGTTAGGATGGAAAGTTTTTAGGTATTCATTTAATGCTAGAAATGATTTGGAAGTTAGAGAAGAATTAATTAAATTAAATATAAATTTTAAAGAATATGAATAAAATAAATAAGATGCTGATTTCATCAGACTTTATGAGCGTACAAGGAGAAGGTATATCAACTGGTATTCCATCATACTTTGTACGATTAGCAAATTGCAATTTAACTTGCGGAATGTCGAGAGCATTCGCAAATAAAATTCTAAAAGAAAAATTACTAGATGATGGTGAAATATTTAAAGGTGATTTAGAATTAGAAGGTAAAGCTACTTGGACCTGTGATTCTACATCACAATGGTTATGGAGAGGAGTTGAGCAAGACTTTCAATATCTAATTAATCAGTGGAAACAACAAGGAATATATGATGATATATTAAGTGGTACCATTCATGTTATTTGGACAGGTGGTGAACCTACAATTAAGTCACATCAAGAAGCTATTGTTAATTTTCACCACTATCTATATGATGTTGTGTATTATGAAACATTAGAAAATCTAAAAGGAACAGCAGTTGCCGATGAAGATGTCTATAACTACATTAAATTAAATTTATTTAATGAAATAGAAACTAACGGCACAATAGTAATTGAAGATGCTTTATTCCAAATGCTAAACCAAATAAATTGCTCACCTAAATTAGCAAACTCAGGAATGACTGAGAAACAACGTATTAATCCAGAAGCAATTAAACGAATAATGTCACATAATAATTATCAATTTAAATTTGTAATAAGTAATGAAGAAGATATCCAAGAAATATTCAGCGATTTTATCATACCATTTAGCATACCTTTTAAGAATGTAGTTGTAATGCCAGGAATGGATTCGCAAACTCAGTTTCATGAAAGAACCAATTTCATTATGGAAATGGCCAAGAAATATAAAGTAAGAGCATTATCTAGAATGCACATAAGTGCGTGGGACAAAACATTAAATGTATAAGTTATGAATAAAAAAGGAAATGAAGGACCAACCTTCGAAGAAATAGCCGTTGTAGAAAAAGCAACTAACGGAAAAATTGGGAAATATGAATGGTGGGATGTTAGAGGTACAGACGAAGCATTTAAATCAAATATTAAACCAAAGAATGAATCAGATATAATTTTTCATGGTGTATTAGAAAACTCATTTATATCACCTAATGGAAAATATATTGGTGATTTTGATAGAGCTAAATGGTATCAAAAAAATAAACTAAAAGTATATGAACCGTACGCTTCTGGAGTTGCTGAAGCATATAATGAAAATGATGAATTAGAAGGATATTGCGGTTACACTCATAGAGGAGCTCAAATATTTCGAATCGGAGATAGATTATTTGATGAATCTTATGAACCAAAAGAAGAAGATTACACATCAGAACAGTGGTCAGAATGGGTTAAAAAATATAATGACGATATTGCTGAGGCTGAGTTAGAAGGAGATACTTGGTGGGTAGATGATATTAAAAGTGATGGTATTGGTAGATATATACCATTTAAATTAAAAGGATCTAAACTTATTGAATCGATGGAAGAATGTGCTCAAGCAGCAATCAACTTAAGTAAACATTTAAGTTAATAAGTTATGAATATAAAATAATATTTATAATAAAATATAATTATGATTAAATTAATTGATTTATTAAAAGAATTTGAGTATGGTACTTATTTGTTTAGCGATCCTAATGATAAAAGTATAGTTAATAAACAGCATATCAAATCACTTATTTCAAAGAAAGAACCAAATTCAAATGACGAGAAGATTTTTTTAAAAGCATTAAATAAATATTTTTCAGATAATGTTGAAAAGACTATTGATGTTGATGTATTAAATAAACTATTACAGCTCAAATCAAAATTTCCAAATATTTTAGATCCAACTATGTCTAGATATTCGTCAGCATATAGAGGTACGACTATTGATATAGACATATTACTTGAAAGTGATATTAAATTTTATAACTTTAATGTATATATTATTGAATCGCCAGACATAACTATACAATCAAAAGGATCTGCCGGGTATCTTAGTTTTAGTAATTCATATCAACAAGCTGAACTTTTTAGTAAGGTAAATTCTAAAGATATTAATAAATTAATTAGTACTAACACATTTCCTATTATATCAGAAATAGATTTAATCAATCCAAACTTATTATTTAATACCGAATTCACGAGAGCTGTATCTGAATTTGATGAAGAAGAATTTATATTAGTAGATAATAAATTTACTCCTAGTAATATATTCATAGCAAACCCTAATGATATATTTAGTAAGATTAAAAATATAAAAAAGACGGCTCCTAAATTTTACGAGTTACAATCTAAATTAAATTTAAGTAAATAAATAAACAAATAAGTTATGAGTATTAATAAAATAAAATATAACACTCTCTATAATCAATTAGCAGAGTCTATTGATTTTGAAAATTCGACACCCATTACTTTAAAATTAGATCAAGATGTTAGATTTAAAGTTAAAGATTTAGATGTCGGAGTAAAAGTAGAAAGATTTGGTCATGGCAGTGAAATAATGTTTCAGCGAGGATCCATTCTATATAATAAATTCAATCCTAATACATATTATAATATTGGATTTGATATTGAAGATTCTACAATCCAAAAATATAAAACAGATTATAATACATTGGCCAATATACTAGGAATAATAGTTAAATCAACCTTAGAATGGATTAAGCAAAATAATCCAGATGTAGTTACCATAATACCTGCTGGTAAGAATGATATTGAATCTAAAAAGAAATTAAGTATTTACGCCTCTATATTACATGGTAATGAATCTTTATTAAATAGTATTGGATACTATTGGGATACTAGTAAATTTATGGGTAAATCAGGACTATATATAGCTAAAATTAAATAAAATGAAATTATTAAATAAACACTTAGACACATTTGAGCCAATTATAAATAAACTAAATCAATTGGCTACTACAGGAAATAATTGCCGAATTGGAGGTTCAATGGCATTAGAATTACATGGATTAAAGATTCCCAGGACGCCTGATGATTTAGATATTATTATATCTTTTCCTTCATTAAAACAAGAAGAATATTTGCAATTACTAGAACCATTTAATTATAATACAAACCTTGGTATGTATGATGATAATCGATATAACTTTAAATTTAAAAAAGATGGAATGTTTTTAAATATCCTTATATCATATAATACTAATATTCATGGCAATGATTTACTTTATAAATATAAAGACCATTACTACCCAATTGCGCCAATTGAAGAAACGATAGATGCAAAAAGAAAATATAACCGACTAAAGGATTTAGGCGATTTTATTTATTTAAAAAATAACAATTTTAACAATCAATAATAAAATGACAAACAACGAAGAAAATGCGCAATTAGCAAAGCCGTTAGGCGACAGAGTGTTAGTAGAAGCTGCACCGAAACATGAAGAAAAGAAAACGGAATCAGGAATCTTTATTCCAGAAACAGCCGCAACAGAAGATGTTAAATACACTACCGTAGTTGCAGTAGGAGATGGTCTTTATACCCAAAGTGGTATAGCAATTCCTATGACAGTAAAAGTAGGAGATAAAGTAGTAGTCCCTCCTTATCATCAAGGACAAGATATTAAAATGAATGGCAAATCTTATCTTATATTAAGAGAGTCAGAATTATTAATGGTAATTAGGTAATTTGAAAATTAATACTTATATTAATGTTATGAAAGAAATGAATGAAAAATGTAACGTATTCTACTTTAGCCTAGAGCCATACAAAGCTAGATATACATATCAACTAAGTACAAAATGGATGCCAGATGCATTCGCATTACAAAGTGATAAAATTAATTTTATCGATGTTCCTGGTGAATTTAATGAAGATCAGGAAATTAAAGTCGGAGCAGTATTAGATGCTGTAGGTAGAGGTAAGTATGCAATGAGCCAATGTGCTAACTTTTTAGATATGCTTAATAAAGATATCGTAAAAGATAATGATATTGTATTTTTGCAAGACTTTTGGACTCCTGGTATTGAAAGCTTATTTTACGCCTTAGATTTATACGGTTATAAAAATATTAAGTTTTATGCTCGTAATTGGGCTCAATCTTCTGATGAATATGATTTTACCTTTGATATGAGAAAGTGGATGAGACATTACGAATTGGGGCTAGATGCACGTTTAAGTGGTATGTTTGTAGGAAGTACTTTACATAGAGATCTTTTGCGTCAAGATGGTTATACTTGCCCAATACATGTTGTATCAATGCCTGTTTCGGAAGAAGAAATAAGAAGCAAAGTTCCTAATTGGAAAGAAAAAGCAAGTGAAGCTAAAAAGAATGTGGTTATGTTTTCATCTAGATTAGATAAAGAAAAAAATCCATTCTTTATGCTTGAGGTAGCAAAGGTATTCTTAAAAAATAATCCGGATTTTGAATGGCATATAACTACATCAGGAAAAGTATTAAGAAGTTCACTTCCTGGCGTAATGGATGCTTTTAGATCATATGCTAAAGAAGAACCTAGATTTAAATTAATGGAAGGTCTTTCTAAAGAAGAGTATTATGAAGAATTGGCATCTAATATGATTATGTTTAATTCGTCTTTACAAGATTGGGTATCATTTACAATAGTAGAAGGTACGGCATTTGGTATTGATGTAGTATATCCTAATTTTAGAGGATTTCCAGAGCAAGTCCCGGCAAATAGAATGTATGTTCCTTTTGATGTAGATTCAGCAATTGAAGTATTAGATAATACAATTAAAGATATGTATTATAGTGGTAGCACTAATTATGGTATTGTTGAGAAGAGTGATTTAGGAAGAAGAACAGAAGCTTGGATAGTAGCTAATAATCCTGAATTTGAATTAAATATTTGGCACGAGTCCGAATTATGTAAACACTTATTAAAAACATCTAAATAATATGAAAACTAAAATACCATTCACACATAAGAATCTTGTTATTTCAGATATTAGAAAGATAACAAAAGCTAATAATACTTATGCTAATTTAGATGTATCATATATGATTAAGTTTGAAGATCTTGCTCAAACGTTTTATCTTCCAGCAAGTGTATTTGAAAGCACTATAGAAAAGTATTTATTGACAAAGTATTTTAATAGAACTGATATTTTGAATCTTAAATTCAATGCAGTAATTACTCCTGGATATTATATAAAGTATAATTCTCAGCTTAAAGAATATTCAAAGGTATCTGGAATATATACTACAGCATATCTTAATTTTCTTTCAATTGATTCAGGAAGACCGTTAGATTTAGATGCAATACATATTGAAACTAATTGGCAAGAAACGACAGATGTCAAAATTGAAGAAGAACCTTCATATACTACATCTAAATATGATGACGATGATTTACCATTTTAAACAATTAAATAACATGAAAGATTTCATTTTTTTGCTGTCATCATATTTATTATAAATAGATATATGATATGTGCAAAACAACTTGTTTAATATGTAATAAAGAATTTTCGTATGTGAGCAATACGCATCTAAAAACTCATAACTTAACTCCTATAGAGTATAAGGCCAAATTTCCCAATGCTAGCTTTAAATCTGAGATAATAAATAAAAAATCAGGCGATAAAACCCGTGGCAAATCTTATGAGGAGTTATATGGCATCGATAATGCAAAGTTATTACGTAAAAATAGGAGTATTGCTGCGAAAAAACAAATGAAAGATATAAATCAAATTAATATACGTCGTGAGAAATGTGGATTGCCAGAGCATTATACAATTGATCGTAAATTAAATATGTCTATTGCAGCTAATAATGAAGATTTAAAAGAACGAAGAAGAAATACTGTCATTAATAATATAGAAAATAATAAATATCAATCTAAGATATATGGTCGTCAAAGCAACCAAGCTAGATCAGTCATCAAAGAATATCTAAAACTTCATGATATTGATGATTCTCTATGTTATTATGATGGCGGTGGTATTACTGGGAATGAATACTATCAGATAATATATAATCCTATAACTAATAGAAAAAAGTCTATAGCTTATGATTTAGTAATAACCAAAGATTCAAAGCACTTAATTAACATTATTATAGAAATTAATGGGCCGTGGCATTATCGATTAAATGAAGTGTTATTAGATCCCAGTGGGTCATCATGCCCATTAAAATCAAATATATATACTAAAAAAGAGTCATATAATATAGATGCCTTAAAAATAAATAAGGCTTTGGAATTATCAGAAAAAGTTTATATATTCTGGTTAGATACGAAAGAATTAATAGAAATAAAAAATCAAATAACGTTAATATGAAAACAAAAAAAATATACACGGATAAAGAACGTGAAGAAGTAATCGTAAATGCTTCGGTAGAGTATGGTAAATTTTTAACCGCACTAGGATTTGATTATAAAGAAGATCCGCATATGATAGACACACCTATGCGCGTAGCTAAATCATTTGTCAATGATCTATATAAAAGTATGTATAGCGGTCCCCCAAAAATTACAGCATTTTCAAATACAGATAAGTATGATGGTATGGTGTTTCAAGGCAATATAGATGTAAAATCTACTTGTTCGCATCATGCACTTCCTTTTGTAGGTAAAGCATTTGTTGCTTATTTACCTGCGCCAGATGGTAAAGTAATTGGATTAAGTAAATTAAATAGAGTAGTTGATTATTTTTGCAGAATGCCTCAAGTCCAAGAAAATTTAACTGAACAAATAAGTGCGTATTTAGATAGAACTTGTGAAGGTAATTTAGGTGTTGCAGTTATGATTCAAGCAAATCATCAATGCGCTTGTTTAAGGGGTATACAGCACGATTCGACAATGATGACTTCTAAACTAACTGGCGCATTTAAAACAGATAATGCTACCCGGGATGAGTTTTATAAATTTATAGGATACCTTAATAATAAATAAATGTATAAGAATGTATATTATAACAGAGAACAAAATGAAGTAATTGTTTGGGACGATAAAAAAGGTCGTCTTAATTTTAAGTATAAGAAATATGCTTATATCAAATCTCCTAATGGCAAGTTTACTGCTTTAGATGGTAATCGTGTAGAGAAAGTATTTACTTGGGATGCTGCAGACGAACAAAGAGGTATTATTTATGAATCGGATGTTAAAGCAGAGGTAAGAACCTTAATCGATAACTATGGTGATACAGATGATATTGCAGAAAATGTAACTACTTTATATTTTGATATCGAGGTTGCAAAAGGAGATGGTTATTCTACTCCTTGGGACGCTTCAAACGAAATTACTTCAATTGCATTGTATGATGATAAATCTAAAGAATGGAGCGTATTATTAGTTGACAGAACCAATACGGTAGCTGACAGACATAATTCAAAATATACTTTAGAGGTATTTTCATCAGAATCAGGATTATTACAAAGATTTTATGAATTATATTTAAAGATTCAACCCGATATCTTAACTGGATGGAATATAGATGGATTTGATATTCCTTATGTTTATAACAGAGCTAAAAAGCTATTAGGTGGAAGTGTTGCTAAGCAATTAAGTCCAGTTGGAGTAGTTAGTAAAGCATACAAGAAAGATAAGATTGATATTGCAGGTATAACTTCATTAGATTATATGTATTTGTATAGATCATTTACTTATAATGAAGAACCTTCTTATGCTTTGGAATTTATCTCTCAAAAGGAATTGGGCAGGGGTAAGATTCAGTATGAAGGTAATTTAGATGCTTTATATAAAGCAGATTTAGATAAGTTTATTGAGTATAACATTAATGACGTTCAGCTTATTGTTGATCTTAATGATAAATTAGATTTTATTACTCTTGCAAGAAACATTGCTCATAAAGGACATGTTCCATATGAAGATGTATTTGCAGCAACTAGATATCTTGACGGAGCCTGTTTAACTTACTTATCTCGTTTGGGAATTATCGCAACTAATAAACCTGTAAGGGAAGAAAAAGATGATGATGATGAACCTATAGGAGATAATGCTTTTGAAGGAGCATTTGTAAAAGATCCTAAACCAGGATTATATGAATGGGTATTTGATTTGGATTTAAAGGCACTATATCCTAGTTGTCAAAGAACAATAAATATTTCTCCAGAAACTAAAGTATGTAAGATTGAGAATTGGGATCATAACAAGTTTATGTCAAATGATCCTGACCAAGTTTATAAATATAAAAATAAATCATGGAAAGGCGGTGAGCTTAGAGAATTCTTAATATCTAATAATTTTTCTATATCAGCAGTTGGAGTTGTATATGATCTTAAAGCAAAAGGATTAGTTCCTTCTATTTTAGAGAAATGGGATTCAGAAAGAACAGAATATCGTCAGCTAGCAAAAAAATATGGTGAAAGTGGTGATGAGAAGATGTATAGATTCTTTGATGCAAGACAATTAACTATGAAAATTATCTCAAACTCATTATATGGTGTTTTAGGTAATGCAGGATTTAGATTCTTTGATATTGATAATGCAGAGGGTACAACCTTAGGTGGTAAAGCAGTTATTATGCATAAAACAAATGTAGTAAATAAATGGCTTAATGATAAGATGGGTACGTCAGGTATTGATTATGTATTATATGTTGATACAGATTCTTGTTTCTTATCTGCAATGCCTTTAATAAGAAAATTACAGAAAGCCCAAGGTAAAATATTTACGAAAGAAGAATGTGCAGGTATGACATTTAAGTTGGCGGTAGCATGTGAATCATTTATTAATTCTACGTTTGATGAATTTTCGTTATTAGCATTTAATTGTAAAGAACATCATTTCTTAACAAAGCAGGAATATGTATCTGAAACAGCTATGTGGATTGCTAAGAAACGATATGCTCAAAAAATTATATCTGAAAAAGGAACATCTATATCTCAAATAACTAATGGTAAGAAGGAATATAAATTAGATGTAAAAGGATTGGATGTAGTAAGATCATCTTTCCCAAAAGCATTTAGAGGATTTATGTCTGGTATATTAGTTGACATTCTTAATAAAGCAGAGAAGCAAGAAATTGTAGATAAGATATTTGAATTGAAAGATTCGATGCCCAATTTAGAAATATATGATATTATGGTTACTTCCGGTATTAAAGAATTAAGTAAATATCCTTGTAAGAAAACAGGATCAATATTTAAAACTAGACCAAAAGGAATGACAGCCCATGCTAAATCCGCAGCAAACTTTAACGATTTATTAGAGCATTTTAAAGTTAATTATATGGCTCCTATTAAAGATGGCGATAAAATTAAATGGACATACCTAAAACCCAACCAATTAGGCATTGAAACCTGTGCTTTAACGGGCTATAATGATCCTTTGGAGATATTATCTATAGTTAAAGAAAACGTTGATTATAATGGTATCTTTGAGTCTTCCTTGAAAAATAAATTGGATGACTTTTTCTCAGCATTAGGCTGGGGCTCAGTGCCAAATAATAACAATACAAAAAAATTCTTTGATTTTGTATAAATAATCTATATATTAAAGTATGAAAGAACTAAAAACAACAATAATGGTCAAGTTATCAGTAGATGCTTGCCATAACTTTCCCTTAGCAGCAGAATTATTTCCTGAAGTAGATTTCCTAGCAGATAGACATAGACACATGTTTCATTTTACCCTATCAAAAGAAGTATTTCATGATGATAGAGATGTAGAGTTTATAATGTTCAAAAGAGATGTATTAGAATACCTTTTAGAAACATATTATGATTATGGTACTAGAACACATGAGTTCGGTGCTAAATCTTGTGAAATGTTAGCTAAAGAGCTTTTGAATGAATTCCAATGTGAATGGGTTGAATGTTGGGAAGATAACGAAAATGGAGCGCGCGTAGAAATAATATAATGAAAACGATTTTTATCATCGACTCTAATACAATCGACTTTAAATATCTAAAAATTTGGCAACGCGAATTAGAGGATGCTATATCAGATTATATCCTTCAGAATGGATTAAATTGTAAAGTATCTACTATATACGGAACAGAATTAAATGGGCTATCTCTTATTGACGATAGCCCTTTAACGTTTAAATCAATTATAGATCATCAAGCATTTTGCACTAATCAATTTACTGAGTTATTTAGTACTGGTAAAGTCCGAGATAATGATATCTTTGTATTTATGGATGCTTGGAATCCTGCTATATTTCAACTTAAGTATTTATCTGTCGCATATCAAAAGCAAATATATATTCATGGATTTTGGCAAAATGGTAGTTTTAATAAAACTCATTATCTTTATTGGTCTCAAAAACGTACATGGTTAAAGAATATTGAGCGAGCATTAGTATCTGCAATCGATAACAATTATTTTGATAATGAATATCATTTTAATATGATAAGATCAAGTCATTTCAAAACACTTGGAATGAAGAATATGATTAATGCCCAAGATAAAATTTCTTTTGCAGGTCCTCCTATGGAGCGAGCTGTAGAATATGCTAATGAATTTAAGGATGTTCCTAAAAGAAATATGATTGTATTTCCGGATAGAGCAAAGGAGTCAAACCAACTTATTATATTTAAAGAACTTCAAAGAGCATTGCCCCAATATGAATGGGTAGTAGTTCATGAACGAGCTTTAAATGAAGAACAATATTACGGAACCTTGGCTGCTGCAAAATATATATTTTCGGCAGATCAAATAGATTCATCTACAACTTCGGCCTACGAAGCAATAATAAATAAATGTATACCAATAGTACCAGATAGATTAAATTTTACTCATATAGTACCTGATAAATGGAGATATCCAAGTGAATGGACTAAAGATTATTCAACATACACTCTACATTATAATGATTTAATAGAGTATATAAAAGATAGAATGGAGAATTATGATAAGTATTCAGAGGGTATTGAAGATATAGGGAAAGAATTAACTAATAAGTATTATAATATTTCAGCATTTAAGGATATGATATATAAATATTTGAAAAAGCCAATAGTCGTATAATTATATTAAATAACAATAAATGAAAAAATCAGAACTAAAAGAATTGATCAAAGAAGAGATCAAGAAAGTATTAAAAGAATCTACGATCTATGATAAAATACAAAGAGTCAATAATGATAAATTTACAAATGGATATGGATTTATTGGAAATGTTGCCGGTAAAAAATATGCAATTGTTTGCTATAATAGCGGAGGTCAACCAAATCTAAAACCATCAGACGTTATTAATTTGCGAGACTTAAGTAAATTAAAAGGGCTAGTAGATGATTCAATAATTTTAAATATCCAAGCATACTTCATGCAAAAGGCTACGAAAATTACAAAAATGGAAGCTAGCGGTAATGATATAGATTTATTAATAGTTACAGATCATAATGTAAATTCTCCAGAAATATTTACTAATACTAAATTAAATAAACAATCTTCTTTAAAAGAAACTTCTATACCAGAAAATACTTTAATGAAGGCATTAAAAAAGGCTGGTATTAAAGTAACAGATGATATGAATGTTGAATTAAAAGGACCGACGGGTAAAACTAAAATCGTAACAGTTAATCCTGACGGAAAAGTAACTATGGATGAAGGCATAAAAGATAAATTAGTCATTGCAGCGACTTGCTTAGTATTAGCATCCGGATTAGTTTCTTGTACAAAGCCAGATAATTCAGATCTTAGACCTAACAATGCTCAAACAGAAATGCCATCAGGAGAAGAAGAAAATGTTGCTCCTGTAGACTTTTTGAATACATCCGGTAAAACAGTTACTATAAATAGTGTATTAGCAGGGTTAGGAAAATATACACCTAAACCCAAATTTAAAAAAGGTGATACGGTTCAATATAAGCAACAGACTATGAAACCTAATGTTAAGATGCAATTAGCCGATTCAGCAGAAGCTAGAAGTGATGCACCTTGGATTGGATATTGGAAATTTACAGACCCTTGTAGAACTAATAATCACCAAGTTATGATATGGACTCAAACAGGAGATGATATGAAGAAGGGTATTATATATTCAGGATATCAATTACCCGATGATGATACAACATATTCGGCAAGAACGTATAAAATACTTGATGATGGTAAAAAATATATAATACTTGGTTATACAATTAGTTCAATTTTTTATAATAAAGCTACAGCACATATGACAGTTACTATGTCATCACCTACGTCAGACAGTGGTAAGCCTTGGACATTAGAAATAGATTATAGCGGTAATAATATGCGCGTTACATCTTGGGCTGGCGGTAATGCTATACGAGTTAGCGGGTTGGGTGGATTTAAATGGTAAAATAACATGAAAAAGACAGAACTAATAAAATTAATCAAAGAGGAAATGAATTCCTTTAGAATCGAGCCAAATTTGGCATATAAGATATATGATATACTAAAAGAAGAATATCCAGTGATAGGAAAAAATGAAACTCCTCTAAGTTTTTTCCATTTGATAAATAATGGATTAAAGAAATAAATTAGCCCGAAAGGGCTTTTTTTATGTTTATAATTAGGTTTTATGAATCTTTATCATTATATTAGATAAAATTAAATAATAATAAATGGATTTATCACACTTGGTTGCACCCAACCCAAATCGAAAGCCGCTATTTATTCCTTCGCTATCAGCAGGAGGTACGGCATCATCATTACAAAAGAACCGAGATATTGAACCTGGATTAACATCTAGATTTTATTCGAAAGATTTCCCAGAAGAATTTAGACATCCTTACTTCTTAATAACTGCAGGCCATTTTTATAAAAAGATGGATGCTAGACAAAGATTTGGATTAGAAGAAACTTTTACCTTTGGTGATTCGGGAGGATTCCAGATAGCATCAGGCGCTATTAAATGGGACGTTAATATTCGTGATCAAATATTACAATTCTTAGAAGCTAATTCAGATGTAGCAGCTAACTTAGATATACCTCCTCGTATGAGCTATGAAGGTAAGTTTCAAGAATCATTAGATTTCAGTTATGATAATTTTAAATACTTTGCTCAGAAACAAAGCGGTAAAACAAGATTCTTAAATGTTCTTCAAGGAAATAATCCAAGTCAATTTAATTTATGGTATGATACCGTAAAGGACTTTGATTTTAATGGTTGGTGTGTTGGAGGTAGCAGAAGATTAGTCGATTTTATGTATACTATAGCATTATTCTTAAAAAATAGAGAGTTTGAAAAAGCTAATGTAGAATTTATTCATATGTTGGGTATTTCTAAGGTATCAGACTTCTTTATCCTGGGAACTTATCAAGCTCTTTTAAATAAGCATTATGGGGGTAGAATCCAATTAATGACGGATAGCTCTTCACCAGGACAATTTCCAGTGTTTGGCGATTTGATTATAGGGCCTAACTTCTCAGCTCAGAAATGGGATCAAATACATGTATCAAGAGATATTAAGTATAGAGAAGAAGATTTAATGCCTACTTTATTTCATACTCCTATAACAAAGAATTGGAATATGAAGATTATTAATGATTACAAACAGGAATATTATGATAGAGGTACATTACAAAATTTATTAGTATTTAACAAAGGATTATTAGATATTAGTAGTTTCTGTACTAAGGATATTGAATTATTAGGAGAAGTTATTCCTAAAGATTTATATTCAATACTTCAATCCATTCATGAAATGTTTGAATCAGATGATCCAATGTATATCTATGAAAAATATAGAGGAATCTATATCAATTACGGTGGCCAGTGGATTGCTAGCCAGCACAAAGAGGTTATGAATAACTTCTTCGAACTATAAAATTAAATCATTCTAATAAAAATAAAAACAATAAGTTATGCAAAAAGAAAGAATTGTGAGTCTTATCAACAGATATCACTTAGCTGGTAATACAGACAGCGTAAAGTTAATTATAAAGGATAATCAATTGATTTGTTCTTTTATTTCATCTAATCAAAACGTGATTGGAGAGGTAGTATTGGATTCTGTAGATATTGAGGATGCAGAGTTGGCAGTATATACTACAAGTCAATTATTAAAAATGTTATCTGTATTAGATAGCGAAATTGAAATCAAATTAGTTAAAGTAGATCAAAAGGTATTTTCTTTAATCATTAGTGATAGCAATACTTCAATTACTTATATGTTATCAGATCTATCAGTAATTAAAGCAGTTCCTAAAATAAAAGCTCTTCCATCTTTTGATGTTAAGATTGATATCACAAAGGAATTCTCTGATAAATTCTTAAAAGCTAAGAATGGTATGCCAGAAGCTGAAAACTTCGCAGTTACGTCAGATGGTAATAGTTCAGAAGTATTACTTAATTATTCGACAGTAAATACTAATAGAATCAAGTTTAGTGTAAATGCTGAATCAGAAGGAAAATTATCTCCTACTTGTTTCTCTGCTAATATCTTTAAAGAAATTTTAAATTCGAACAAAGGAGCAGAAACAGGAATCTTTGAAGTATCGGGTCAAGGATTAGCAAGAGCTACTTTTACTGGCGAGGACTTTAAATCTACGTATTACTTAGTACAATTAAGCATCCAATAATATGATAAATACATTAACAATCTCAGAAACTCAAAGACTTCAAGAGTCTTTTACAAAGAGTATGACTCAAATCGTTCCGACATATATTCAAGGTTCTAAAAACCATTATAAGTTCGTGACCTGGGTTATAGATGAATCATTAGATTCTAATTATCGTTTAGTAACTGATATTACTGCTTTAAGTAGTGAAAGAAGTGAAATCGAAACCTTTGCTCAATACAAGAATCGTTTAAAGATGCAAAGAATGTTTAAAAAGTATCGTTATATGTTTACAACAGATATTTCTGAGAAGAATGGCAATTAAAATACTTTATCTTTTTCTTTAGTTTTTTCTTTCATCTCCCATATTTATAATAAAGAGAATATGGGAAGATTAAGAAAATATAATACCGAAAAAGAAAGTAAAGAGGCTCAAAGACAATTTGCTCGCAATTACTATTGGAAGAATAAAGAACGTCTTGATAGAGAAGCTAAAGAAAGATATCAAAATAAAATCAATCCGAATAATGAATTACGAAAAGATTTATAATGATATCGTAGCTAAGGCTAGGGCTGAAGATAGAAGGAAAATAAAGGGCGGAATATATTATGAAGCACATCATATCATACCAAAATGCTTAGGCGGAGACGGAAAGACATCTCAACATAAACATCCTAATATTATATTACTTACTGCTAAAGAACATTATATTTGTCATCGATTATTATGTGAAATATATCCAAATAATAATAAATTAGTATATGCTTTTTGGAGGATGATTAATAGTTCAGGCGGTAATAACGATAGATATATTTTGTCTGGAAATGAATTTAAAAAAATAAAAGAGGAAATAAAGATAAAACTTGCAGGAAGAATAATTTCATCAGATACTAAAAAAAAGATGTCTATTTCTAGTAAAAATAGACCTCCAATGTCTGAGGAAACTAGAAAAAAATTATCAGATAACTCTAAAGGTAAAAATAATCCAGGATCTAAACCTGAAGTAATTGCTAAACGCGTAGCTACTATGACCAAAAAAAGTTTAAATGGTATTTATGGCGTATCAGGAAACCGTCATGCAAATTATAAAGGAGTTTTAGAACAAAAGATATTAAAATATAAAGGTGGCATTGCATCTGGTAATGCCACCCAAGTTGAAATTGATGGTGTTAATTATGATTCTTATAAAGCAGCAAGTAGAGTATTTGGAATAGCAGGAGAAACCATATCTAGAAGATGTAAATCAGATAAATATCCTGCATGGAAAATTATAAAAGAATATAAAAAAGATGATAAAGAAAGAACATGATATTTGGACAGAGGCCTATAGGCCGCAAATACTCGAAGACTACGTCGGTAATGACCACATAAAAGAGAAGATTCGGGTATTTCTTCAAAACGAAGATATGCCTCATCTTCTTTTAAGTGGACCTCCAGGTACAGGTAAAACGAGTTGCGCTAAATTAATTACAAATACTTTTGATTTTGAAATGCTTTATATAAATGCATCTGATGAAAACTCAGTTGATGTTATTAGAGATAAAATAAAATCATTTGTAAGTACGATTAGTTTTAATAAGTTTAAAGTAGTTATATTAGACGAGGCAGATTATGTTACTATTCAAGCTCAAGCAGCATTGCGTAACTTAATGGAGACATTTAGTAGCCATGCTAGATTTATTTTAACCTGTAATTACCTAGACAGAATTATTCCTGCTATTCAAAGTAGATGTCAATCCTTTCAAATCATTCCTCCTAATAAAAAGGAAGTGGCAGAAAGGGTAGTAAAGATATTGAACAATGAAAATATTACTTTTGATATTAAAGATGTTGCAAACTTTGTTAATGAAGGATATCCAGATATCAGAAAGGTAATTAACTTATGTCAACAGCATTCAGTAAACGGAGAACTAACACCTGATAAATCTATTTCATCTAGAAAAGCATATACTTTACAATGTATTGATATATTAAAGAATGAAACCAGTCCAAAAGAATGCTTTACTAAAATAAGACAATTAATCGCAGATTCTAAGATAAGAGACTTTGCTGATTTATTTAGAATATTATATGATGAGATAGATGTTTATGGAACGGGTCATATTGGCCCTGTTATTATGATAATAGCAGAATATCAGTATAAAGACACTTTCTCAGTTAATAAAGATATCAACGCTGCGGCGATGTTCGCAGCTCTTATAGGAACTATTAAAAAATAAAAACAAACCTTTAAAAACAAATAAATAAAATGAGAGAAGAATTAGGACAAGAACTAGTAGAAGTAGCTGTACCATCACCAAAAGATGAGTACAGACCATCAGACAAAGAAGCACTTCGTGAATATGAAGTTAGAATTAGATTCTTAAGTAGAGGATGTGTTGTAAGTGTAGGATGCCAGGAAATTGCATTTGAATCAGTAGAAACAGCTATGACTGCGATCAATGCGTATGTTGCAAATCCTTATGATGAACAAAAAAGATGGAGAAAAATACTAGGATAATGAGTGGAGATGTAAAATTTGAAGGCACCCCAGAAGAATGGGGTGCTTTAGTAAAACAAAACAAAATAAATTGGATTGCTAAGGTTTGTCATCAAGCTAATAAAGCATGGTGTGAATCAGAAGGAGATAATTCTCAAAAAGATTGGATTGAAGCTGAACAATGGCAACGAGATTCGGCAATTAATGGTGTTAAGTTTAGAATTAGTAATCCAAATGGTGGACATGATGCTTCACATAATTCTTGGATGAAAGAAAAAGTAGAGACAGGATGGGTTTTTGGTGAATTAAAAGATACTGAAAAGAAAACCCACCCTTGCATTGTGCCATTTGACCAATTACCTAAATTCCAGCAAAAGAAAGATGCTTTGTTCTGTGCTATCGTGGATGCTTTAAAATAAAATTATATGGCAATGGATTTATCGCAGCTCGGCAAAAGCGGAGCAACAGCAAACGTAGGAGGAGTTGAAATTGATTACTTGAAACAACCTGCTTTAGAATGTGAAGAAGTATATGAAGATGGAGAAGTGTGTGGTAATCATACCTTCTTACCTGTATATATCTTTAAAAAAATATCTGCAGTTCTTGCGCCTACCGGTAAAGAAGAACTTATACCAATGGAAACCTATAGATGTTCTGCTTGTGGGTCAATACCTAAAATATTCCCTCAATAATGTCAGAAGAAGTAATTAAGGCAGTATCTGTTTTCGATTTAGTTAAGATCATGACCTCAACCGAAAGGAAATGGTCTGATCTTAACGACGCGGAAAAGAAAGCAACAGAACCATTTATGATAATCATGATTCTGTCAATGCATCCTGATTTATTAGAGATAGTAAATGAATTTCAAAGATATGCTATATCGTCTGATTTAAAGCCTAAAGAAGTTTATTCATTCTTTAATGATATTTTACCAAAGCGGTCTTATTATAGTCCTTGGGTTAAAGGTAAGAATGAAAATGCTTATAGCAGTGTATTAATAGATGTTATAAGTGCTGAATATGAATGTTCAAAGTCTCAAGCTTATGAGTATTTAGATTTATTAACAGGCATTAATAATATAGATGCTATCATTAAGATAGTAAGTAAATATGGATATACCGAATCAGAGATAGAGGCTATTCTTTTAAATAAATCATTACCAAAACCAAAAGCGCCTAAGAAGGTAGCATCTAAAAAGAAAAAATAACACAATGCAATCAAAAAAACACAGCATACTTGAAAGTATATCTAACGTAACAGTAGGATTCTTAACTACTTTAATTTTCAGTCCATTTATATATTCTTTATGTGGTATGACATATACCTGGACTCAATTAGGTAGTGTAACAATAATCTTTACCATAATATCAATATTAAGATCTTATATTATAAGAAGATTCTTCAATCATAAACACAAATAACAAATAAAAAGGTTGTTTATTTGAAATAAATCTCTTATATTTAAGTATGAATAAAGAATTTATACCCTACGAACAAGCATTAGCTTTAAAAGAATTAGGTTTTGATGAGCCTTGTTTTGCAAAATATAAATCAGACAAATTATTATTAAATATCAAGTGGAATAATATATGGTGTGAAAATATAAATGAATTTGAAATTTATGCACCAACATACTCACAAGCTTTTAGATGGTTTAGAGAGAAGTATGGTTTACATATGTCAATAAATGTAAAAGATGGTATTTGGTATTTTGAAAGGTTTAGTATAAATGGATTTAAAACCTATGAAGAAGCAGAACTTGCTTGTCTTAAAAAATTAATTGAAATAGTAAATGAAAGAAAAGGCGCCTAAAATAGAAATAACTATCCCTAAAATTAAAAAGGAGTATGTATTTTCTGACAATGAAAGTACTGACACTTGGATATACAATGATAAAGGTCTTTTAGAAGTAAAGATTGATTGGGATAAAAAATTACTTAAATCAATTCAAGATGAAATACTTTATCAAGAATCATTACCAAAATCAAAACGAAAGTATTTGAATCCGGAAAATGGTAAGTTTGTTGGATATGCCCGAGCTAGAGATTTAGGATTTTTTGAAGATTAAATAAATAAAGTATATGAGTGCAGAAATATTAAGAACGGAATTTAAATTGACATTCTCACAAGAAAATGATTGTATGGAAAGTAGTGACTTAGGTCAATTCTTAAATATATACACTGAAAATGGAGGTGGTGGTGATTATTTTGTTATGGATACAGAAAGATGGGCATTTGAGAATATTGATGACCTAATCGAAACCTTAAATCAATTTAAAGAAAAATACGATAAACTAAATAAATAATATGAATAAAACAATGAAAATTGTAGATATATCTCTACATCTTATAATGATACTAACATGTATCTTATCTTTAATATTTACACCTTTTAATTCTTGGATAGTGAATACTTTAATATGGGTAGGAATATCTTTATTAAAAGCATTAACTATTTCTAAGTTAGAAGATGAGATTGAAGAAATATCAAAATTCTAATATGGCTGATATTAACAAAGAACAAGTAAATCACCCTTCGCATTACGGCGGGGGTGATAATACTTACGAAGTAATTAAAGTAATCGAAGCATGGGACTTAGACTTTCATCTAGGAAATACGGTCAAGTATATTTCACGAGCAGGAAAGAAAGATCAAAATAAAGAACATCAAGATCTTAAAAAAGCTTTATGGTATTTAGAACGCAAAATTAATAACTTAGAAACTAATAAATAAAATGGAAGAAATATATGGATTTGTCTTTTGGCACAATTATTTAAATTCAACATGGTATGCAATACCTAGAGACCAGTATAGTACCTTTTTTGGCGGTAATGCTAATGCAGAAGGAGTATTAAAATCGGGAGATATTAAAACTCTAATTTCTATTATAGAAAATCTTTAAACCTTTAATTGTTTTATAGTATGATGTAATATTTATAATAAAGCATTATACTATGAACTTTAAAGACTGGATAATAGATTTGTTTAAAGACGAGAGAAGATCAACCTCGGTAAAGCCCGTAATAGCAATTATAGGGGCTTTATTTTTATGTATAACGATGGCTATTAATTCAGTCTCCCATGCTCAATTTCATCCTAATAAAGATTTAATAGATGCAGTAGTGTTAATTACCGCCCTAGCCTTAGGAGGTGATACTATGGATAAGTTTAGTTCATTTACTAAGAAAAAAGAGGAAGACCTTCCTAAATAATTTTCTTTTTAATTAAGATTTTAGAGAAGAATAATTCGAAGCTTAAGCTAAATGCTGAATGTAATAATAATAAATTACCTGCTATATTAACAAATATAGATTCCGTTACTATAACTGGATTATAGAACACTATAGCTAACGTAAATGCGGTAATCATAAGCATTTTAGCTAAGTGCCATGCATCTGTTAAAAATACTAAGAATGTTTTAGATCCGAAGAACTTAGGCCCTAAATTTGGATTATTATCCTTATACTTGTTCACCCAAGATTCTTGAGGGTTGAAAAACGTAGATAGTTTAGTATACTTACTAAAGATAGATGTTTTGTATCTAAAAGAAAGAACATCCATTGTGGCATTAAATGCCCCTGCTAAAAATAATAAAAATAATGTAATCATATCTATAAATATCTTAGGAAATATGAAATTAATTCTTTATAATTAAGAATGACAATCATAAATAAGATCTTAAAAACAACAGAATCATTAAATATAAATGATACGACAAAAAAGAAAATATCCTTTAGTCAATATTCCAAATGGGCCAATTGCCCTAGAAGTTGGAAGCTTTCATATATAGATAAAATAAAAATATCAAGACCCTCTATATCATTAGTATTTGGAACTTCTTTCCACGAAACTCTACAGCATTTTTTATCGGTATTGTATAACGATTCTGTAAAGAAAGCAAATCAAATTAATCTTCATGATATGTTGAAAGAACAAATGATGAATAACTATGCAGTAGATTTATCAAATAATAATGGAGTTCATTTTGCTACTAAAGCTCAATTATTAGAACATTGGAATGATGGCTGCGAAATATTAGATTATATAGTTAAACATAGAGTAGAATACTTCTCAACTAAAGGAATGGAATTAGTAGGTATTGAATTACCATTATTAGTTCAAGCTTCAGATAAAAATGAAAATGTATCATATCTTGGATATTTAGATTTAGTAATGTATGATAAAGATTTAGATAAGATTATTATATATGATATCAAAACATCTACAAAAGGATGGACAGATAAAGAAAAGAAAGATAAAGTCAAAACGTCCCAAGTAATCCTATATAAAAAATACTTCTCTAAACTATTAGATTTCCCGGAAGATAAAATTAAAGTTGTATTTTGGATAGTAAGACGTAAATTATGGGAGAATCCTGATAATCCTTATATCAAAACAAAACGTATTCAAGAATTCATACCTACCGCAGGAACCAAGACAGTTAAAGATGTTGGAAGATCTATAGATACTTTTATATCAGAGTGTTTTAATGATGATGGAAGTTATAATACCGAAGCACAATATCCTGCTATATCTGGAGTAGAAAATATAAATTGTAAGTGGTGTGACTTTAAATCTCATGAAGGATGCCAATTAAGTGAACGTAAAACAACAAACTTATTTAAATAAAGGTTTGGTATTTTAAATATTTTTTTATATATTAATGATATGATAGAGAAGCCTAAAATTTTAAAAATAGGAATTGCTGGAGATATAATTTATGAAAATGCAAGAAAAATTAAAGAAACGTTATTTCAGTTAAAGAACAGCCTTAAAGGACAAGAATTTATAATATATTCATTAGGAAGTATACATGGAGCAGATAAATACATTAAAAAATATTGCTTAGAGCTTAATATTACTTATAAAGAATTTACACCATTATTTCTTCCAGTAACATTATATTCTGTATTTCCGGCAGAGATGCATAATCAAAGATGGCATCCAGCAATAGCAGATAGGCACATAAGAAACTTCTTGAAAACCTGCAAAAAATTCATTATATTTATTAATAAAGATGAAGTATCAAGTAAGTTTAATATAAAGTTAATTAAGTCTCAAACTACAAAACTAAAATCACCAATAGTATTTATTAATGAAGGTTAAAAAAAGGACCGGTTTTAAATATTAAGACGATAATTATATAAAATAAGTTATGACAAACACCAAGAAACCAAAAATTCTCTTCTTGTGCGATGACCCTAGATTTAGTTGGTAGTTTTTACGACGATCCGAGATATTTATATTAAAGATATCATGGATTCCACTATACATACTATAACAGGCAGTATTTATATTCCTTGCGTTATTTGCGGGATTAAAATGAAGAATCGTATTAACGGCTCACATCTTAAAAAACACTTATTAACGATTCAAGAATACTTAATACAATATCCTGCAGCAGAAACAGGCTCATACAGTACATCAAATTTCAAATGTGCTATTTGTAATGAAGTAGTAAATAATAACTCTTCTATCAAATCAAAACATATTAATGGTCATGGATATACAATAGATGAATATAATATTAAATATACTAAAATAGAATGCGGTTGCGGCTGTGGTAATATAGCAGAATATTCATATTCTAGACATAAATATAATAAGTTCGTTACTGGGCACGATTATAAATCTTGGAATTCAGGATTGACAATGGATACAAACGATTCCTTAAAAAAAATATCTGAAGCTAGAAAGAAAACTAAAGGAACGTATACTAATAAACAAAAAAAGGAAATTTCCGAAAGATCTAAACTATATTGGAAAGCCCATCCAGAGTCTAAAATATTAATGGTGTCTAAGATTAAAAATACTATGTTAGAGAAGTATGGTGTAGATAATTTTAGTAAACATTCATCATTTCTTGAGAAATTTAAAAAAACATCGCAAGACCGGTATGGTGTAGATTATCCTAATCAAAACTCTGAAATATATGAAAAATCTTGCAAGAGTCGCAAATACTTTAAAGATTATATACTGCCATCAGGAAAAAAGATAAGAATACAAGGATATGAAGGTTATGCAATAGATATATTATTAACTATATATCATGAAAATGATATATTAACAAAAAAATCTGATATGCCTGAAGTATGGTATGAATTTGAAAATAAAAGACGTAGATATTATCCAGATATTTATATACCTTCACAAAATTTAATAATTGAGGTTAAATCTACTTTTACATACAAATTAGAGACTCTACAAATACATTCCAAATTAAATGCTTTAAAAGAAATGGGATTTGATGCAAATATTTGGATTATCGATAAAAAAATATTATATTCGATTATAAATTAATAAATAAAATAAGTTATATATGTTAAATGATTTAAACCAAGATAGTCGTCACTTGGAGAAGAAGAAGATTCTTTTCTTATGTGACGACCCGTGACAAGATTTAGTTCAGGTATTGCCACGATGGCCAGAGAAGTTATCCTAGGCACCTGCCACGTATTTGATTACGTTGTTATAGGAGGCGCCTTAACCCATCCCGAAGAAGGACAAATTATCGATCTTTCAGAATCTATTAAAACAGATACGGGTAAGATTGCAAATGTAAAATTATATCCAGTATCAGGATATGGAACACCAGATTTAGTAAGACATTTAATTACTGCAGAAAATCCTGATTGCATTCTTCATTTTACCGATCCTAGATATTGGATATGGTTATATAATATGGAAAATGAAATACGTCAGCGCATTCCTATTACGTATTTAAATATTTGGGATTGTCCGCCACCACCAATGTATAATAAACCATACTATCAATCATGTGATTTATTAATGAATATATCTAAACAAACTTATGGTATTGTTCATAAAGTATTAGATGGTTGCAATTATGAAGATTGGCAAATTACCTATGTTCCGCACGGTATAAACGAATCTCATTTCTTTCCAATATCAAAAGACTCGGAAGGATATAAAAGCGTCTTAGACTTAAGGAAATCATTCTTAACGGGTAAGAAAAACAAAGATGTTATTCCTGAATTCGTATTTTTATATAATTCAAGAAACATAAGAAGAAAACAAACAGCGGATATTATATTAGCATATAAAACATTCTGTGATAAGTTACCTAAAGAAAAGGCTGCTAAATGTGTATTAGTTCTTCATACTCAACCAATAGATGAAAATGGAACTAACTTAATTGAAGTTAAAGATGTTCTTTGCCCCGATTATAATGTTAGCTTTACAAACAGAGCCTTTAATGTTCATGAAATGAATACTTTATATAATGCATCTGATGTATTAATAAATATTTCAAGTAATGAAGGATGGGGATTATCAGCAACGGAAGCTATGATGTCAGGTATATGTACTATTGTTAATATGACAGGAGGTCTTCAGGATCAAGTTGGATTAATGAAAGATGATGGTACTTTATTAACAGCAGATGATTATAAAGAAAAGGATTGGCATTCAAACCATGATGGAAGATATACTAAATGGGGCAATTGGTCAAAACCAATTATTCCAAGCAATCGTTCTATTCAAGGCTCTGTACCTACTCCTTATATCTTTGATGATAGAGTTAAGTTTGAAGATGTAGCAGAGGCTATGTTTGAATGGTATAATACTCCAGAAGAAACTAGAATCCAATATGGATTAGAAGCTCGTCAATATTTAATAGATAATAAAATGAGCGCAATAGGTATGTGTGAGAATGTTATTACAGATATCACTACCTGCTTAGAAAATTTCGAACCTAAAGAAAGATTTACTCTTTTAAAGCTTACAAAATAAATTAACCAAATAAATAAAAATAAATATGTTTCACAGAATCATTAATTGGATTACGAATCCATTCAAAAAAGAAGAAGAAAAAATCACATTACCAAATGTAGCACCTTTATCAAAAGAAGTAAAAAATAAACTTATATCTGATTTAATTGAGGTAGCAAAGGAGTTTAAAGAAAAGAAAGAAGTAGAGTTAGATACATTACCTTTAACAAGAGTATCAAATGAAACTAAAGAAAAGATTGCTACTTTAGTAAAGGAAGATTTTAAATCAAAGAATACTTTAAACGTTGAGCATGAAGTGGTAATTACAGAATCTGCTCCTAAAAAGAAAAAGCGTTACTACAAAAAGAAAAAAGCAACAGATTCATCTAAATAATCTATAAATCAGTTATGACATCAAATAAAAAGACTATCGTGCTGCAGGCGCCAATCTCTACCTGTAGTGGCTACGGTGCCAGAAGTAGGGATATTGCGAAAGCATTAATAGAGAATGAAAACTATGATGTTACGATTATCCCTACTAGATGGGGTGATACACCTCAAAATTTCTTGAATGATAAAGATCCTTTGCATCAAGAAATACTTAAACGATTTGCAGCCCCTAATCAACAAATACCTCAACCTGATACCTTTATTCAGATTACAGTTCCTAATGAATTTCAAAAAGTCGGAACGCGCAAATCTATTGGTATTACAGCAGGTATGGAAACTACATTAGTAGATGCAGCTTGGATAGAAGGAAATAATCGTATGGATATGGTTCTTTGTTCTTCAAAACATTCAACAGAAGTAATGAAATCTAGTAAGTATGATAAAATGGATCAGAACACTAAACAAAAGGTTGGAGAATTAATTTCTGAAAAAGAGATTGACATTTTATTTGAAGGAATAGATTTTAATATCTATAAGAAGATAGAAACCATTAATTTTAATGTAAATGCTTTTATTTCGCAGATACCAGAAACATTCTGCTTTTTAGTTGTTGGGCATTGGCTTCAAGGACAAATGTGGGAAGACAGAAAAAATATGGGAGGTACTATATATACTTTCTTAAATGCTTTTAAAGGTAAGAAGAATGTACCTGCATTGATACTTAAAATTAGTTGTGGCTCATATTCTGAAATAGATCGTCAAGAAATTCAAAAGCGCGTTAATCAAATTAAAAAGATGTTTGATGACGAAGGAATAAGAATACCTAATATTTACTTATTACATGGTGATTTAACGGATGAAGAAATGAATTCATTATATAATCATCCAAAGGTAAAAGCTATGGTGTCTATGACTAAAGGAGAAGGATTTGGAAGACCGTTAGCAGAATTTGCAGTTACAGGAAAACCAATTATTGTTTCTCAATATTCAGGTCATATGGATTTTCTTCCTAATGAAATGGTTATGTATGTTCCAGGTGAAATGAGACCAGTTCATGCATCAGCAGTTATTCCTAATTTAATATTAGCAGAATCGCAATGGTTTATGCCTAATCCAGCAATCGTTGAAAGATATTTAAATGATACTTTTGAAAATTATAAAGTAAAATTGGAATCATCTCGTAAGCTAACTAAATACTTAAAAGATAATTTTTCTTTTGATAAGATGAAAGAAAATCTTTATAATTATATCGATGCTCCCGTTAAGGTAATAGCACCGAAGCCACAAATGCAACAATTGAAGTTACCTCAAATCAAAAAAATTGAGCTACCCAAATTAAAGAAAATAGATTAATATGATAAAACCAAACTTAACAGAAACCATTCCTTGCCCTTGCAAAAATGGCGGTAATGCATTTAAAGACTCATTCGATAGAATCGAAGTTTCTTTATGCAGTACTTGTGGATTAATGACTACTTCTCAATATCAAGAAGATTCAGAACAAGTATTAAAGATTAAAGAATTATGTCCTCCCGAAATAATGCTTATAAGTATATTAGATGATAATAACTTTAGATGGTTTCCATCGGTAATACCTTATTCAAAGAAGGGTGTTATTTATGCAGAGCCTAAAGGTAAGAATCAATTTAATTGGTATGTAGCTCCAGTAGTTAAAGTAGCGGAAGCAGAAGGTTATTTATATATTAATCCTGCTACTAATACTCCTTATGAAAGACGTATTGCGCAAGAACAAGCTATTATATTTGATAAGAATGAATTTATAAAAGCATTGGAGTTATCAGAAATAGATGAAGCTAAAGATTTATTAAACCGAATTAACCAAATATTTAATAATTAATATTATGAATGAATCACAATTTATACAATGGCTTAAGGGCTATTTAGATGGAAGAAAAGTATCTGCAGGAGAAAACACCTTATCTTTTGAGTTAGCTACGATCAAACATAATTTAAGTATGGTATATACAGATCCTAACCCTAAATATAATATTGAGTCTAGAGATACAAACGGGTATAAAATCTATGTTGATGGTATTGATGGCCGAACAACAAACTCATCTAATACAGTAAATAAAACAATACTAAAAGGGTAATGATAAAACTTAAAAGCTTACTTAAAGAAGCTAAACCAGAAACCCATGAATATGGATGTGTAATGTTATATTTTACCTTTCCAGAAATAAATACTATTCATCATCTTATTGATCAAAACGATATCTATACTGATGATAATGATCCTTCTTATGGATTAGAAGATGAACCTCATATAACATTATTATATGGATTACATCCTGAAGTAACGGTAGATCAAGTAAAGCACGTATTAGATGGACATGTTTATTCTACTTGTAATATATTTAATGCTTCCGTATTTAATAACGAAAAATATGATGTTTTAAAGTTTGATGTAAGGGGTGAAGGATTAAATGATACTAATACAGCATTAAAGGCATATCCTTATACAAGTAATTTTCCTGATTATCATCCTCATCTTACAATTGGATATCTTAAAAAAGGAACGGCTCAAAAATATGCTGATAAGATTAATAACATAATGCCCAAAGGATATCAGTTAGTTCCTAAGTATGCAGTATATTCTGAATCAGAAGGAACGAAAAATCAATTACCAATACATACAAATCAATAAATGAATAAAGATAATAATACAACACCAGAGACTATATATGTAGTTCAAGCATCGTCTGGAGAATGGGATTCATATCACGAATGGGTGGTAGGAGTATTTGATAACCTTAGAATGGCAAATACTTTAAAAAATACTTTAGATGCAAAAGCCGAAAAAATAAAATCTGAATGCCCGATCAAATATTCGGCTAATTTGACTACATCTCAAGTTATGTCTGAAGAAGATGAAAAAATATATTGGGACTACTATGCTTTACATCAAACCGAAATGGATTGGTGTGGAGTACGTATAGAAGAATGTTATTTAAATATACCAATAGAATACTAAATGAATATATCATATTGCATAACAGTGTGCGACGAGCATGAAGAATTAGATTTATTATTAAATCATATGTTACCTTTATTAGAGGAAGAAGATGAAATTATAATACTTAGAGACATAACAAAAACTAATAGCAAGGTTACTAAGGTAATACTTAAACATACACCATTATTTGGCGATCGTATACGAACTATCGAAACTTCACTTAATAAAGACTTTGCGGCATTTAAAAACAATTTTATAGACGCTGCAAATGGCGAGTATATATTTCAAATTGATGCTGATGAAGTACCTAATGAATTCTTAATAGAAAATATAAAACCAATTCTTAATATTAATAGAGATATAGATGTATTTTATATTCCTAGAGTTAATAAAGTAACTGACATTACTCAAGAGCATATTCAAAAATGGGGTTGGAGATTTGATGAGAAAGAAAGAATAAATTATCCTGATCCTCAAATGCGTTTATTTAAAACAAATAAAGGAATCAAGTGGAAGAATAAAGTTCATGAAGTATTAGATGGTTATGAAACTATGACTACGCTTCCTTGGGAGGAGCATGAAGACTTTTGCCTTTATCATATTAAATCGATTACAAAACAAGAAAAACAAAATAAATTTTACGAGACAATATGAATAAAACATTAATCACAGGAGGAAGTGGAATGGTAGGAAAATCTTTAATAAAGTATTTACCTAACGCTATTTATATATCTTCTAAAGATTATGATTTAACATCAGAAGAACAAATAATCCAAATGTTTAATCATATTAAACCAACAAATGTACTTCACCTAGCAGCAAAAGTAGGAGGAATAATACATAATATAAAATATCCAGCAGAATATTTTGAAGATAACATTTTAATGAATAGTTTATTACTTAAACATTCCTATTTAAATAATGTAGATAGATTTATAGGAATATTAAGTACATGTGCCTACCCAGATGTAGTAAAAAATTACCCAATACTAGAAAAAGATCTACATATAGGTCCACCATCACCAACTAATTTTTCATATGGATATGCTAAACGGGTATTAGCAGTTCAAATAGATTCTTATAATCAACAGTATAAAACTAAATACCAGTATTTAATACCTTGTAATTTATATGGAGAATTTGATAAAATGGGTGATAATAGTCATTTTATAGCAGCATTAATTAAAAAAATACATAATGCTAAAATTAATAATGAAAAAGAAATATTTTTATTTGGAGATGGAAGTCCTTTAAGACAATGTATGCACTCAGATGATTTAGCTTATGTTATAAATTATTGTTTAGAAAATAACATTTATGATAATATGAATGTGTCTGTAAATACTAATTTATCAATATTAGAAATAGCTAAAATTGCTCTTAAAGCTTGTAAAGCTGAGAATATAAAAATAAAATTTGATACAACAAAACCAAATGGACAATACAGAAAAGACGTATCTGTTGATTTATTAAAAGAAAAAATTCCATCATTTAATCCTATCAATTTATATGATGGAATTGAAAAAACATATAATTACTTAATTAAAAATAATAAATTATGATAAATTTAGTTCAAGACACTATAGATAATAAGGATATAAACCAATTAATTAAATGGTTAAAAACATATCCTAGACTTACTAAAGGTCCATTAACACCTCAATTTGAAGAAAAATTTGCAAAATGGATAGGAAGCAAATATTCAGTATTTGTAAATTCAGGATCTTCAGCTAATTTATTAATGTTATATGCTTTAATAATATCTAATAAACTGAAAAATAAAAAAATAGTTGTACCTTCATTATCATGGGCGACAGATTTAGCTCCTGTAATTCAATTAGGATTAGAACCAATATTAGTAGATTGTAATTTAGATAATTTATCTGTTGATACTAAACATTTAGAAGAAATATTTGCTAATGAAAGTCCTTCATGTTTAATATTAGTATCAGTTTTAGGACTTAGCCCAGATATGGATAAAATAGTTAAATTATGTGATAAATACAATGTTATTCTATTAGAAGATAATTGTGAGTCTCAAGGTACTAAATATAAAAATATTAAATTAGGTAATTTTGGATTAATGTCTTCATTTTCAACATATTTTGGTCATATAATGAGCACTGTTGAAGGTGGAATTATTACTACTAATGATAAAGACATATATGATACTTTAATACAATTACGAAGTCATGGTTGGGATAGAGATTTAAATAAAGAAAAACAAACACAACTAAGAAATGAATGGAATGTAGATGAATTCTCAGCATTATATACATTTTATATCCCTGGTTTTAATTTACGTCCAACAGATATAAACTCATTTTTTGGAATAAATCAATTAAATAAAGTTGATAAATTAATAAAAAAACGAAATAGTAATTTTAAATTGTTTAAAAAATTATTAAAAGATAAAGTTTGGTTTCCTAAAGAAACAAATAACACATACACATCAAGTTTTTGTATTCCTATAATAATGAACAGTTCATTAGAAAAAGAACAATTAATAAAGATACTAACAAAAAATAATATAGAATGTAGACCATTAATTTCAGGTTCTATGGGTAATCAACCATTTTATAAAAAAATATATGGCATTAAAAAATTACCTAATTGTTCTATCATAGATGATAGAGGAATATACATTCCTAACCATCCAAAATTAAGTAATGAACAAATTGAATTTATGTGTAGTCTTATAATTAACTTAACAAATGAAAGTAAAAGCAATTCATTTTGATATAGAACAATATTTACATTCTTGTAAAGATATTGATTTTTCATTATTCTTAGAAACTATTCCTGAAACTCAAGACGAATTATCTTCTATTAATATAATTTCTATTCATGAACCAAATGAATATTTTGGTAAACATGATTGGATTATTCAAAATAAAAATTTATTTGATGTTATATTAACTTGGAATGATAAAATATTGAATACATGTGAGAATGCCATTTATTTACCATTTGGTCATACTTGGTTTAAACCTGATCAATATAAAAAAAATCATAAAAAAGAATTTAAGGTAGCTCATTTAAGAGGAAATTTACTTAAATCATATGGGCACCAAATTCGTTGGGAAATCTTAGATAGAAAAGATGAAATTAAAATACCTACTAAATTTTTTGATGTATATGGTGATAGACATAATATTGAAAGAGCTAGAATAGATAAAGAAGAAGTTTTTGGAGATTCAATGTTTGGAATAGCCATAGAAAATTTTTCACATAGGGGATTTTTTACAGAAAAAATATTAGATTGTTTTTTATTAAAAACCATTCCTATTTATTGGGGATGTTCTAATATAGATACATTTTTTAATAAAGATGGTATTATTAAATTTGATAATGTGGATGATTTTATTTATATTTCTAATAAATTAACAGAAGAGGATTATTTTTCAAGAAAAGATATAATCGAATGTAATTATCAATTAGCTCTTGAATATGTTAATTATGAACAAAATATAGTAAATAAAATCACCGAAATTTTTAAATTAAATGACCTTATATGAAAGAAATCTTAGAATTAGTAGAAAATTATATTAAAGAAAAGCATTCCAATAAAAAATGGGAAGCAGGAAAAGATTGGGTTCAATATGCAGGCCCATACTTTGATTCACAAGAATATGTAGCTGCTGTAAAGTCTTTATTAGGAGAATGGTTAGTATTAGGTGCTGATGCGATTAAGTTTGAAACTAAATTTCCAAAGCTATTTGGTAAAGAATATGGTTTATTAACTAATAGCGGGTCAAGTGCTAACTTATTAATGATGTTAGCTCTTACATCTAAAAGAGGATTAAATCTTCCAAAAGGAACTAAAGTAATTACTCCTATCGCAGGATTTCCGACTACTATTAATCCAATATTTCAAGTAGGATTTACTCCTGTATTTGTTGATATTGAATTAGATACTTTAAACTTAGATTTAAATGGAGTTGAAAAGGCATGTATTGAAAATCCAGATGCTAAGATTATTACTTTTGCCCATGTATTAGGTAATCCGCCTGATATGACACGATTAATGGAAATAGTAGAAAAGTATAACTTAATCTTATTAGAGGATTGTTGCGATGCTTTAGGATCTACTTACGAAGGTAAACCATTAGGATCATATGGAATGTTATCAAGTTGCTCATTTTATCCCGCACACCATATGACTTTAGGCGAAGGAGGATTTGTAGCTTGTAATGATGAAGCAACAGAAAGAATCATTAGAAGTTTTAGAGAATGGGGAAGAGGATGTTATTGTGTAGGTAAGCAAAATTTATTAGAGTGCGGAACATGTAATAATAGATTTAGTAACTGGCTACCTTCATTGCCAAATGATATATTTGATCATAAATATACTTACGAAGAAATTGGATATAATTTAAAGCCAATCGAAATGCAAGCTGCTATTGGCTTAGTTCAAATGGAAAAGTTAAAAGAGATTGGCGAAAAAAGAAGAGAAAATTATAAGAATTTATTTGAAGCTTTTAGTAAATATGAGAAATACTTTCATTTACATAAAGCTCAACCAGGCGCTGACGTTGATTGGTTTGCATTTCCAGTTACTTTAAAAGATTCTGCCCCATTTAAACGATCAGACATCTGTCAATTCTTTGAAGCTAATAAAGTGCAAACCCGTCCATACTTCGCAGGTAATATAATGCTGCAACCTGCTTATTCCGGTATAATGGATCCAGAGAAAGTAATTAATGATTATCCTGTTGCTAGAAAAGTAACTACCGATACATTTTTCTTAGGCACGTCACCAGTGATTGATAAATTAAAAACAGATTATATTGAAAGTATATTAGATAAGTTTATTAATACATTATGATAATTAATAAACGAGCTTTAATTATAGGTATAACTGGTATGGTTGGCAGTCATTTAGCGGATTTTTTATTAGCTAAAGGCTATCAAGTATATGGTACAACAAGAAGTGATATAAAGGATGTAAATCTAAATAATATAAATAATATTAAAGATAAGATTACTTTAATTAAAGTAGATATAAATAACCAAACTGATATAAATTCAGCAATTGAAATAAGTAATCCAGATGAAATTTATAATTTTGGAGGTATTTCATTTTCACCAAATAGTTGGATATCTCCAGAGTATACTGCTAGTGTAAATGGATTAGGTCCATTGCGAGTATTAGAAGGAATTAAAACTTATAATACGAATATTAAACTTTATCAAGCTAATAGCAGTGAGATATATGGTAACTTATCAAATATTATTGTTGACGAGTGTACTATTCCAAATCCAAAGACTCCTTATGGTATTGCAAAGCTATATGCTAAATGGATGATAGATCATTACAGAAAGAACCATAACATTTTTGCTTGCAATGGAATAACATTTAATCATGAATCTGAAAGAAGAGGATTACAATTCGTAACCAGAAAAATAACAAGAGGCGTAGCAGACATTTATCTAGGAAATATATCTTCAATTGAACTTGGAAATTTAGATATCTCTAGAGATTGGGGCTATACTCCAGACTATGTAGAAGCAATGTGGTTAATGCTTCAACACAATAAGCCAGATGATTATATTATATGCACTGGCCAAATGAATACTTTAAAAGATTTTTTAAGAATAGCATTTGAAAATATAGGAATTACGGATTTTTCTTCTTATATTAAAGTAAATCAAGATTTTATACGTAACAATGATATAAATCTTCTTCAAGGTAATCCCAATAAAATAAAAAAGGAATTAGGGTGGGCATCGACAACAAATTTAGATACTTTAATTAGAAAAATGGTTATTAACGATATTAAAATTTAAAATAATGATAGTAAATTTAGGAAAACATTATGTATCTGATTTTATTCAGTCAGATGCAGATTATGAAGGTAAAGAAAAATATAGTTTAGATTTAGAATTAGATCCTATAGTCGGAGCAGCTAAATTAACTATAATGCCCCCGGCTAATACAATGTGGGGTAAGTATTGGTACAGGTCTGGTATTAATGATACTATGACTAAAGAATTAGGTAATATTGTAAATGAAATTACGTCTAGAGTTAAATGGAATGATAATGATATTTGGTTAGATATTGCTTGTAATGATGGGACATTATTATCTCAAGTACCTAATAACTTTGTGAAATTAGGAATTGATCCGTGCGACGATTCATATTTTGAGCAATCAAGTAAACAAGGAACAATCGTTCAAGATTATTTTTCATATGATGCTTATGAAAAAACAGGATATGGTGATAAAAAAGCAAAAGTAATCACGACCATTGCAATGTTCTATGATCTAATAGATCCGCATCCATTTATCAATGATGTATGTAAAGTATTAGATGATAATGGTATTTGGGTATTGCAATTATCATATACACCTTTAATGATAAAACAACTAGCTTTTGATAATATTTGTCACGAGCATGCATATTATCATTCACTTAATTCATTTAAGAAATTATTTGAACAACATAATCTTAAAATTGTAGATTGCAGCTTAAATGATGTTAATGGTGGTAGTTTTAGAGTATATGTACAAAAGAATGAAGCTTTAATTACTTCATTTGGAACTTCCCCGTTACGAGATGTTTGTAATTTTAGAGTTAATTCTTTATTGGAATATGAAAATACTAACTTAGATATTAGCAATGCAGATGTCTGGAAAAAGTTTATGTCTGATATTGAAGCATTAAAAGACCAAACAGTAACCTTTATTAAAAAAGAAAAAGCCAAAGGAAAAATAATCTGTGGATATGGTGCTTCTACTAAAGGAAATACATTACTTCAGTGGTTTGGATTAAATAATACATTAATTGATGCGATTGCTGAAAGATCACCTTATAAGTTTGGATTAAAGACAATTGGAACTAATATTCCTATTTTATCAGAAAAAGATGTAAGAGCTATGAACCCGGATTATATGTTAGTTCTTCCTTGGCATTTTATTAATGAGTTTATAGAAAGAGAAAATGAGTTTTTAACTAAAGGTGGTAAGTTTATCGTGCCTTGCCCTAAATTTGAAATAATACAAAAATAATGAAAATATATTTTATTAATAGTAAAACAAAAAATTGCGGAGTCTATCAATATGGACTTAGAATTTGGGATATAATAAAAGAATCAAAATTAGATATCAGTTATCATGAAATAGAAACATTAGAAGAGTTCTATAAACTAGATCTTAATAATGTTGATATTTTATTTTTTAATTGGATTGAAGGCGGACAAACAGGCCCATTTGGCTGGTACCAAAATTCAGTCGTTTTAGATATAAAAGAAAATTATAATCATATTAAAACAATAACCATAATGCATACTCCAGATTTATGGACTGCTACATTTAATTATTATATTGATCAAAATCCTCTTAATAATGGATTTATAAGGCCATTATATAAATATGACTTAAATAAACCCAAACCACAACATGATATTACTCATATTGGGTCTTTTGGATTTGCTGGCGATCATAAAGGATTTGATGATCTTGTAAAATTAGTAAATGACCAATATGAGGAAGCTCAAATTAATTTACATATTACTAGAGCCCATTACGGAGATGTCGACGGTATTCATCAACAAAGAATTATAGATAAAATAAATGCAATTCCTTTAAAGCCAGGAATTAAATTAAATATTACTACGAATTTTATTAATAATGATGAATTATTAGATTTTGTTTATAATAACGATATTATTATTTTAGCTTATAGATTAGGTAGAGACCCATCAAGCTTACCTGATTATCCAATATCAGCAAATATTCCTATAGCAATAACAAATGTAGGAATGTTTAGTCATATTTATAATGAGAATATTGATATTGCTTTACATACTATACCTGAAATATTAGAATATAATAAAACATACAATTATATAGGTAAATTAAGAGAAGAATGGTCTAGAGAAAATTTACTTGAAACGTTTGAAAGTTTAGTAATAATGATACATAATTCAATTGAAGATAAAACATACGCTCAAGTATGTCAGGATCAATTTGCATTAACATTAATTGGTAAAAATGGTTATTTTCTAGATTTAGGAGCAGGGTGGGATCATTCAGGTATAAATAGTAATACTGTATTATTAGAAGAAAATGACTGGAGTGGTATTTGTATAGAAGGCCATGGCCCATCCCATGCCTTAAGATTAGAAAAAGCTAAACAAGCTCTTGTGTTAAATGTTTTTATTCCTGATACGCAAATAATAGATATACTTAAAAATAATAATGCTCCTAAAATAATTGATTATATATCAGTAGATATTGATCCAATGTCAATGATTGCATTAAATAATTTTCCGTTTGATGAATATGAGTTTAAAGTAATGACATTTGAACATGATTCATATAGAAATGGCCCAGAACAAAAAAATCAATCACATTCTTTATTAACTGAAAAAGGTTATATATGTTTATGTAATGACATTCAAGTACCTGAAGGTATGGGTGAGACTAATTATTTTGAAGATTGGTGGATTAATCCAAAATATTTTTCGGAAGAATTTATATCTAATAATACCTTTAATCAAAAATCTGGAAAATATATTATAGAAAACATTAAAAAATAATATGGATACAATTGGAAATTTAATTGATAAATTAACAATAGCTAATATTCGTATCTGGATGGCAGAAGATATTAAGCGCGATAAGAATGCGACAGATAAACAAATTGCAGATGCAACGAAAGTAACTAATGTCGTAAATGGATTAAGGACTGATTTAATTCAAGAGATTGATGAGTCATTAAACGAAATGGTAAGTACTGGTAAATTACAAAAATTATATAAACAAGGATCAACAAAAATGTATGGTAAATAATTTTATAATGTCTGGTAAATTGGGAGATTTTTTACATGCAATGTTTGCAGTAAAACAAATCTGCTTAACCAATAATATCAAAGCAAATATATACATGTATGATATTGGGTGGGAGTTTGGTATACATAATACACATGCAGAGCTATCTCCTATATTTTTACAACAAGATTATGTACAGTCATTTAATATACTTACAGATTATGAATTAGATCCAATTCAAAGACCAGATCAAAATACTCCGATACGAATACATAATAAACAAATTTTAGAAGAGGGATATATTGATTTAGGATCTTATATAAGATCTCCATGGTTATATAAAGTATGTTGGTCTGAGTTATATAGTAAAACATTTAACTTTGAAATTCAGCAACCATATAATTGGATTACATATAATAAAATCATTCCAGAATTATCAAATAAAATTTTAATTCAAAGAAAATATAATCCATACGTATCTAATAATAATTTTCCATATAATGATATTATTAATCATTATGGAAAAGAAAATATATTATTTATATCATCTGCTGAAAAAGATTATAATGAATTTCCATATAAAGATGGTATTGGTTTCTTGAAGGTAACTACTTTAGATGATTGGTTTACGTGTATTAATTCATGTAAAGAAATAATAGCAAATCTTTCTGCACCTGCCGTAATGTCTCATGCATTAGATAAACAAAGAATAATCGAATTATCTAATATACCAGATGCTATGCATTGTATTGGAGAAGAAAAATATTCATCTAAAGTTCGTTGGTTTATTAATCATGATTTACACACTATAATATGAAACCAATTATAATATATACGTACGACTTTGATATGGGCATAGGCGGTATTAAAGTAATGCATAAACTATGTCATTTATTAAATGAATTTGGATATGAAAGTTATTTAATGCCTATTCATATACGTGATGAGTTTTTAACATACTATGATAATACGCCAATTATTACTGAAGACCTATTAAATGATATTGAAAATTGTATTGTAATATATCCAGAAGGAGTAAAATATAATCCATTAAACTCAAAACATGTAGTTAGATGGATATTAGGGCCACCTAGAGAAGAAGATATTATTACGTATAGTAAAGATGATATGATACTTTGGTATATGGATTATTATTATTTAGACCATGTAGGTCAAAGAGACAATCAATTATTTATTACTGAATTCCATGAAGATATATTCTTAAATCAAAATCAAACTAGATCAGGATCATCTTATTGTATACGTAAATGTAAAGACCCTAAATTTATACATCCAGAAGATTCTATTTTTATTCCATATCATGGCGGTGGAGATTTAGTAGGATTAGCAAATCTATATAATCAAACAGAAAAATTTTATTGTTATGATAATTATACTTTCTTATATGTTCAAGCAGCAATGTGTGGGTGTGTAAGTATAGTAGTTCCAGATGGTACCAAAACTAAAGAAGAATGGTTAATTGGCTCTAGATTAAACCAATATGGTATAGCTTATGGAGAAAATGATATTCCAAGAGCAATTGAAACATTACCATTACTTTATAAAGAAATAGAAAAAATTAATTTGGAAATACAAGACCAAATTATTATATTCATAAATAAATGCAAAGATAAATTTAAATGAAAGTAGTATATATAACAGGATGTTTAGGATTTATAGGATCTTATCTTACAAGAAAATGTTTAGAATTGGGCTGGTATGTTAAAGGTGTTGATAAAATGACCTATGCAGCTAATAAAACTTTACTAGACGAATTTAAATCATATGATAATTTTTCTTTTGTTCATTGCGATATTAATGATTTAAAATTTTTATATGACTGCGATTATGTAATTAATACAGCCGCCGAAACCCATGTCGGTAATTCTATATCAAATTCTGATGAGTTTGTTTCTTCGAATGTTAATGGTGTACATAATTTATTAGAGTTAATTAGAAACCATCGCGGTGAACATAGCGAAAAGCCAATATTTATTCATTTTAGTACTGATGAAGTATATGGAGATATAGATAATGGAGCTCATATAGAAGAAGATTTATTAAAACCAAGTAACCCATATTCGGCAACAAAGGCAGCAGCTGATATGCTTGTGTTAGCTTGGGCAAGAACATATAATCTTCCTTATATAATTGTCCGTCCTACAAATAACTATGGAATTGGACAATATGTAGAAAAACTAATACCTAAGTCTTGTAAATATTTAAAGTTAGATAAAAGTATTCCATTACATAATAATGGTGATCCAATTCGAAACTGGTTACATGCTAAAGATACCGCAGAAGCTGTTATAACAATTATTAATTCTAATGTTAAAAATGAAATTTATAATATTTGTGGTGGGTTTGAACAAAGTAATAAAGTAACAACAGAAAAAATAATTAAAGAATATTTTGGAAATACACCTTATTCTTCTTATATTAATACTAACTATAAAAGACAAGGCCAAGATGTAAGATATGCTTTAGATGATTCTAAACTAAGATCATTAGGATGGGAACCTAAAGCAGTATTTGATAAAGAATTAAAAGATATTGTAGAATATTATAAAAATAAATTTATATGGTAAATATACGTGTTGCAGATTATGTTGTTCAATTTTTAGAAAGCAAAGGCATTAAGCATGCTTTCACTGTTACTGGTGGAGGTGCTATGTTTTTAAATGATGCATTTGCCTTATCTAAAAAAATAAAAGGTATTTTTAACCACCATGAACAGGCCTGTGCAATGGCTGCAGTTGGATATTCTAAGATTACTAATGAAGTGGCTGTTGTTGTTCCTACAACCGGGTGTGGCGGAACAAATACAATTACCGGTATACTTGATGCTTGGCAAGACAGCAATAAAGTTTTTGTAGTTTCAGGTAATGTTAATAAAAAAGAAACGACTTATTGTTCTAATATACCTTTGCGTAAGTTTGGTGTGCAAGAAGCTAATATTGTAGAAATAGTTAAACCAATTACTAAGTATGCTATAATGGTAACAGATCCTAATACTATTGCATATGAATTGGAAAAAGCCTATCATTTATGTGAATCTGGAAGACCTGGTCCAGTTTGGATAGATATTCCTTTAGATGTACAAGGTAGTTATATTGATATATCCAAGTTAGAACATTTTTATATACCTGAAGAATCAAACCAAATAATAGACTATTCAATTTTGGAGGATTACTTAAAAAAATCAGAAAGACCGATCATAATAGCCGGATATGGTATACAATTATCTAACACAAGAGAAGAATTTATTCACTTTATAGAAAAATACAATATACCAGTTGCTTTTACATATCTTGGTATAGATTTCCTACCTTCTACACATCCTCTATATGTCGGTCGTTTAGGCACAAAAGGTGATAGGGCAGGAAATTTTGCGGTACAGAATAGCGACTTGGTTATATCTTTAGGAAGTAGCCTAAGCGTATCAGTAACAGGATTTAGATATGAAACCTTTGCGAGAGAAGCTAAAAAAATTGTTATTGATATCGATCCAAATGAACATAGCAAGAATACTATTAATATTGATCACAAATTTATTACCGATTTAAAGTATTTCTTTAAAGATATTAGAGATTTAAATTACAAATGCAATTCAACTTGGGTTGATAAATGTATATCTTGGAGAAATGAATGGCCTGTATTTAATGATACGTATACGGATGTGTCGAATGGTATTAACATATATTATTTTTTAGAAATGTTATCTAAATACAATAAAAGTGATGCAATTACAGTCAGCGATGCAGGATCTGCATACTATACAACATCTCAAGCTTTAAAAATAAGAGACAAACAAAAGTATATAACTTCAGGCGCACAGGCCGATATGGGATTTACCTTACCAGCAACTATAGGTGTTACTGTTGGCTCTGATAGTAAAAACATTATAGGTATTACTGGCGATGGCTCATTTCAAATGAACATACAAGAGCTTCAAACAATTAAAAATTTTAATTTACCAATTAAAATCTTCGTATTAAATAATGGTGGATATCTTTCTATAAGAAATACAATGGATAAATTTTTTGAAAGTAGATATTATGGCACGGATGTTAATTCTGGATTAGGGCTACCAGAAGTAAGTAACATTGCTAATGCTTATAGTATACCTTATTTTAAGATTGAAACTAAAGAAGATGTTGAGGTTAAATTAAAAGATATTCTCAATTCAGATGGTTATTGTTTGGTTGAAGTAATATGTCCTTTTAAGCAAGATATATTACCATCATCTTCTACTAAAAAAATGGAAGATGGAAAGTTGTTATCACAACCTTTAGAAAATATGTTTCCATTTCTAAGTGAAGAAGAATTTAAAAAACAAATGATAATAAAACCTTTATAATATGAAAAAAAATATTTTAAACTTTCAAAAAATGAAAGAAAATGCTGAACCAATAACATGGATTACGGCATACAGTTATCCTATGGCTGAGGCAGCTGAGAAAGCTGGTATTGATATGATTTTAGTAGGAGATTCTGGAGGAATGGTGGAATTGGGTTATGAAACTACAAACCCCGTTACAATGGATGAAATGATTCAACTAGCAAAAGCTGCCAGAAAAGGCGCTCCTAATACATTTATTGTAGGAGATATGCCTCAAGGATCTTATGAAATCTCAGATGAAGAAGCAGTTAGAAATGCTATGAGGTTTGTAAAAGAAGCTGGATGTGATGCTATTAAACTAGAAGGCGGTAATAGGGTGGCTAACAGAATAGCTGCTATTAATAATGCTGGTATAATTGTTGTCGGTCATTTAGGATTAACGCCGCAATCAACAGCTGCCTTTGGAGGTTATAAAGTTCAAGGAAAAACTATTAAAAGTTTTGAAGAAACTATACAAGATGCATATGCAGTACAGAAGGCAGGCGCGACTTTATTATTACTAGAAGCAATGCCAGCTAAATCAGCTGAGCAAGTAGCCAAGCAACTTAACATCCCAGTCTTAGGAATTGGAGCAGGTCATTTGGTTGATGGTCAACTTATTATTATGCATGATTTATTAGGATTTTATTCTAAGTTTAGGCCATGGTTTGCAAAATGTTATATCCCTCAAGTTATATCGAAGTATAGCAATAACTTATTATCTCAAGAAGATTTAAAGAAATTTGGTACAGAAACCCGAGAAGATGGGTTAGGTTCATTAGTATATTTAGCTATCAAAGAATATGTTAATGAAGTAAAATCTAGAATGTATCCATCTGCAGATTACATTTACCCTATTAAAGATATAGAATTAGCATCTATCATAAAATCTCACCATTGGATTATATGAAAATATTAATAACTGGCGGTAACGGTTATATAGCAAAGGGCTTATATAACAATTTAAAGGATATACATAATATTACTTTATTAACAAGACAAGAATGTGACTTAACAAATTTTCATGCAGTTAATTCTTATTTTCATGATAAGTATTTTGATGTACTTATTCATTGTGCCGTAGATGGTGGTAGCAGATTAAAAGAAGACTCAGTTGATGTATTAGATAATAATCTTCGTATGTATTACAATCTTCTTTCTAAAAGAATTCATTATGATAAATTTATTCATTTTGGGTCCGGTGCTCAGTTTCGGTCTGAACCTGGACCATATGGTATAAGTAAATCCATTATCGCCGATTCGATGATCAATAAAGATCAATTTTATAATATCATTATATATGCTATCTTTGATGAAAATGAATTAGATACGCGTTTTATAAAAGCTAATATAAAAAAATATATTAATAAAGAATCAATGATCGTTCATAATAATAAGAAAATGACATTTTTTTATATGAAAGATTTGGTTAAGTTAATTGAATATATTATGTTAGAGAACCCAAGTAAACTAATAAAGAATCATTATGCTGCGTATGTAAATGAATATTCATTAAAGGATATTGCAGAGTATATTAATACTTTAGGAGATTATAAAGTGCCAATTTTAATAGGAACTGAGTCAGGAGAAGATTATGAATCTAAATATAATGCGCCTTACGGATTAGATTATATTGGATTAAAGCGGGGTATCTTAGAAACATATAATAAATTGAAATGAATATAACAATTACATATCATATAATGCCATGGGAAATAGATTATGTTCTATTAACCTTTCAACAACTTAAAAAGTCTAAGTATTATTTACCTGAAGATGTAAATATTACTATCAATTCAGCTTTAAATTTATCTTCATTCTTAATTAATTGGGAAGAATCAAAACTACCAAAAGAATATTTTATTGAGAAATATAAAACATTATCAATACTTTTAAAAGACTATAATCATATTCCATTTATATATGAAGGAACTGAAATATGGGGTCATTTAGATTTGCAACGAGATGTTATAGTAAATAAATCTGACTACTATATTAGTGTATGTCCTGATATGTATTTTAGTAAATATTTATTATCATACTTAGCTCAGGCTGCGAAAGAAATTAAAAATAAATACTTTGTTCTTACTCCTCAAATTTGTCGTATGTGGGATGAATCTTGGGAAATATTAACCCATGATAAATATAAAATAGGCCCGCATTATGGATGGGAGAAAACTGTTGACATTTATGATGTAGATAATTTTTTACATACTTCAAATGAAGAAATATCTATAACTCCTATTAATCAAAATAAATGGGCTGGTTGGTTTGATTTATATAATAAAGATTTTTATGAGGATTTAGTAAGAATACCCGATGAATGGAAAGGTTATGGAGGATGGGATTATTATGGATTAATTATTAGCCACTACGCTAAACAAAAAGGATATGACTTTCAGCAATATCGATTAGACGGTCAAGTTATATTTGAGTATTCGGTAGGCCCTTTAAACACTGACGATGTACAAGGATTTACTAACTATTATAAAAAGTTTCTCGTAAAAAGAGATGTATCTGAGCAAAGAGAATTTTTTAATTCGAGAATAAATCATTATATTGAAGAAAAAATAAAGACATTATGAACATATCATTAATATTAGGTATAAAGAATAACTTAGAATATACTAAGCACTTTTATACTACAACAAGACAATTATATCCCAATATAGAAATATGCTTTGCAAGTTATGCGTCTATCGATGGGACTGACGAATGGTTAGATTCTTTAAAGGATGAGAATGTTAAGTCATTTTATTCTTCAGAAACTAAAACATTCTCAGATACTTTTAATAAAGCTGCTGAATTAGCTACTAAAGATTATGTTATGTTTATGCATAATGATATTGTATTAGCGCCTAACTTTTTTGAAAATATTGAAAAGCATTTAAATAAAGATTCTATTATTTCATATACAACAATCGAACCTCCTATTTTTGCAGGACATGAAAGACCAGGAAAGATAATTAAAGACTTTGGATCTGATATTCAATCTTTCCGTTTAAATGAAATGTATAATTTTACAAAATTAGCTCAAGAAGAATATAAAGATAAAACAGAATCAGGCATTACATTCTTTTCATGCATACCCAGAAAGACATATTTAGAGATGGGTGGTTTAGATAGATTATATAATCCTATGTTTTGTGAAGATGATGATTTAATTCTTAGATTTAAATTGCTAGGATTAAAATTATTTACTTCTTTAGATTCTATTTGCTATCATTTTGTTAGTAAGACAAGTAGATTCTCTGAAGAATATCAACAACGTACTCAGCAAATCGAATATCAATCAAATAAAAACTTTATTCGTAAATGGGGCTTTAGAAACTCAATTCACAATAAAAAATATAATATAGCATTTTCTATTACAAATTGCACGTCCCAAATATTAGAATTTTTAGAACCTTGGTGCGACAGAATTTATATTGATGATGAAATGGGAGTTTTGAAGTCTCATTATATAGATAAAGAGCAACTTAATACAAAATATGACTTACTTCAACGTATAATGACTATAGGATATAATGATGCATTAAGTGAAAATGATATCATTGTAGAGTTTGATGCAAAGAACTTTAATCAAGAATCTTTTAATATAATTCAAAACTTATCTGACATCATTGCAGAAACGGCAGAAGTAGGTCAGTTTGAATTAGATTGCTTCAAAATTACAATTAATAGTATTGAGGATTATTCTAATAATCTTATACATATAATTAAATAATGAAAAATATCTTTAGGACTTACAAAGTTTAATTTATATATTATAGTATGAAATCTCCAGTTCAGCAAGTAAGCGAAAAGATGTTTGGATATGTTAATTTAACGGTTGAAGATGTAAAATTTAATCCTGCTTTATTCTTATCGCATAAATTAACATTTGAGCAATATATAGAATGGTATAATTGGTCACAAGATTTATTAACAGAATCATATCCTTCAATGTCTGAAATAGAAATATTAAAGATCTTAGATTTATTTGATATCAAGTTTGGATTATTATATGATTATATTAAAGTAGATGGAAAATTATCAGACGAATTATTAGAAATGCTTCGTGAGGTAGCTCCAAAGAAAATGAAAGAATCAAAAAATAAAATATTAGATGGTAAAACATCTTATGCTTAATTACATATGAAAAATCAATTATTTACATATTACATACTTCTTCCAGGCGATACCGAAGAAAACATAACCGATGCTAATATATTAGGAGAAGAAAGTACTCATAATAATTTTTGGCCTGGAGATGGATTGACAGCATTAAACAATATTATTGACAGAAGACCTGATATGCTAGATCAAATTACCGTTATCAGATCTGATAGGAAAGTAATTACGATAGAGAAATTTTTAAATGATATTAAGAAGTTTAACATTAAAAAATAACAATATGACAATAGACGACGATATAGATGCATTGCAATGGAATTCTATAATAGACTCAAATTTCAAGACTCAAATTATTTATCCAAATAATCCATCCTTTAAAAAAATGTATGATAATTATTTTAAAGTATATGGTGTCGCATTTTTACATTTTCCTAGCATGACTGTATTTATTGACGGTCGAGAATTCATCAAAGATGGATATACCACTTCACACATTTATGCAGTGGAGGCCCACGAGATTGCTCATTATATTTTAAAACATGATATGAATGCTCCTTCAAAAGAACAAGAGATGGCAGCAGATGTAGCAGGAATTCAAATATTACACTTCCTAGATCACCAAGTAGCTAAAAACTTATTAATAACCCGGTTTACTTCTTTGTATACGGACGATTATAGTATGGAAAATAACTTATCTCCAAAAGAGCAAGAGTTGCTTAAATCATATTTAAAACTGCGTAAATATAGCTGGTGGGAAAGTATTAAAAAATTTCTTTGGAAATTTAAAAAGTAATTATTATATTAAGGTATGGGAAGGGCTAAAATTATATATAAAAGAAAGTTACGAAGCTTTATTAATTTTATGTCTCATGAAATATTTAATGCCGTCAAATTAAATAAGAAGAAGACTTTATCATTTGAATTTAATTATAATGATGAAGTTATTGAATTAAAAGTAGCTATTAAAAGAGTAGGTATAGATATAGCATTTGATATATGGGGAAGTAGTTCTGATGAAGATATTAATATGAATATTTCTATATCAACTAAATTATTCAGCTCAAAAGATTATAATCAATTCAATGCCGAGATAAGAGAATTCTTAAGGCATGAAATGGAGCATATCGGACAATATCATGAAATATCTGGTAAAGAAGATATATATGGTTATCCAGCAGCAACTACAGAATTAGATTACTTTACAGTCCCTTATGAAATAGATGCTTTCTTACATGGATTGAATTATAAAAGAAAATATCTTAAAACTAATATCATAGATGAAATAAATAATTTGCTCAAAAATTATTATTATGTAAATGACCCAATAATATTAGATGCATGGATTACAAGATTAAAGATAATTTTACCTCATACCTTAAACAATGACTGAAAAAAATTATATACATAAAGTACTTAGTGAAGGTGTTGATCTTTTAACATCACCTACTCTTAAATTTCCAAGAGATATAACTAACGATGAGCGAATCCTTTTCTTTCAAAGAATGATTAAGTTTTTCGAAGATAAAGAAGATTATTTAAAGTGTGCGCGTCTTGAAAAACCATTATACAAATACATTAAACAACAAAAACAAGAATCCAATGGACGAAAGCATAGAATTAAAAACTCCATCACAGGCTCTCAAATTACTTAAAGAAGATTTAAAATCTCATACCGGATTCAAAAGATTAATTAGTCAAGGATTTATTAATAAGCTTAGATTCTTTGCATCTGCATACGATATTATTAAAGATAACTTCAAGCAAACGACGAAAGTATTTATTCTGGAAGAACAAGTAAATATATTAATCAATAATGAAGTCCAATTAAATTTAAGTTCAGCTATCGAAATATTAACTAACAATGATCTTTTAGATATAACTGCTGTTGACCCAGAAGGGCAATTATTATATAAGCTATCTGATAAAGGTATTAAAGTCATAGAACAACTTAAAGCATTAGATGGCAAGGAAAAAGAAGATACCGGAAATATTTAACCTGATAATATTTAATAACGATAAATTATCTTTTTTAGAGGTTATCTTAATATTAAAGTCAATAGGGTTAATGGAATTACAAGCAAATCAATGTGCGATGTTAATTCATAATAAAGGAAAATACGCTGCAGTGTCAGGTGAATATGATGAAATGAAGTCAGTTCAAGCTAACTTGACAGAGTATGGAATAAAGTCGGAGGTAGAACCGAAAATAAATAAAACAATAAATAAAAACAAAACTTAACAGTTATGGAAGAAAAAACATCAAACGTAATGTTTACGGACATGAAAGATTTATGGACAGAATTCGAAACAAATCATTCGGATTTTGCAACTACGGGTAAAAAGAAAGCAGCAGCGAGAGCTAGAAAAGCTATTCAAAACCTTAAGGCTATGATTACTAATTACAAGAAAGCTTCAGTAGAAGAATGTAAAGCATAATTAAAGCCATTAGTATATTGGGGTGGGGAATAAAATCTCCACCCTTTTTACGCCCAAGATATAATTATAATAAATAGAATAAAATGAATAATAATACCCTTAAAAAACTTATCAAAGAAGAAATAAGATCTATACTTAAAGAAGGAGAACATGATCAACAAAACTATATGTTCTTTCAAAATCTTCATACTATTAAAAGAATGGTAGAAAAAATGCTTGCTCTTAATCCACAAGAAGTAGACACATTATTATCTAACGGTCATGCATGGGCTGTAGATCATATTTCAACTTCTGCAGATGATGTAGGTGAAGTAGGAACTTGGCTTTGTAATGAGTTAGGACGTGATATGAATAACACTAATATGATGACTGAATCTAATTCAAGAAATGATATTGCTAATTATATTATTATATTATCAAATAGACTTATTGTAGCTAAACAAGAAGGCGATCAAAAGATGATTGATACATTAACTAAATGGATTGCAGATTTAAAGAATGAACTTAAAGGCCTTAAAGAAACTAACTAATGACAAAACACGATAAACTAAGACAATTACTTAAAGAGCAAATCAGAAAAGTAATTCTTAAAGAAGGATTTCAATCAGCAGACAATATTTATATGTCAATGTTTGAAGATAATATTGTTCTTACACAATCATTTAATGGGTCAGAATCAGATATGGGCCAAAAGATAGAAATATCTATGAAAGACTTTCCTAAGATATTAGATGGTTTATTTAATTTGGTTCCTGTAAATAGAATACCAGTTAACTATCGTCAAAGTATGATAGCAAAGTTATCTGATAAAGCAATTGATCAAGAAACTGATTTAGATGCTGAAAAACCAGATAAAGAATTTAAGGGCGGTAAAGGTAAAGAAGAAGAGGGCGGTGAAGAAGAAGCTGCACCAGAAGAAGAAGCACCAGCAGGTGAAGAAGAAGCTCCGGCTAAAGGTAAAAACCCATTCGCATAATGAGAAATGATAAGTTTAGATTACTTCTTAAAGAAGAAATACGCAAGATATTAAAAGAAGATGATATTGTTCCAGTAGGACCTGAAGGAGAAAAGATATCAGATTCAAAGGTTGCAGCAAAACTTTCTAATACTCTTAAACAATCTTTACTAAAAGTACCATCATCTATGAGATCTAGACTTACTGATTTAATTGCTGATGATGGTATACGAAGTGCGTTAAAGAGTAAAGATCAAAGGGCAAGTATATTAACTGCTATTGCGACAGCATTTGGTGTTAATGATCAAGAATTTGGTCAAGTCGTATCTCAAATCAAAAAGAATTTGGCGATGACTAATACAGAAGCACCTCAAGGTACAGAACAAGGAACTGAAGGCGGAACTGACCCTAATGATATAGCATAATGATAAAATTAAGACCTATAGTTAATAATATACTTAAAGAAGATGACGGCGAAACCGTTACCTGGGGTAATGTTAGAAGATTTTTGGAGTCAATTCGAAAAGAATCAAAAACTAAAAACTGGGGCAAGATTATAGGATTTGCTAAAGACGTACTTGGCACTAGTATAGTACCTGATTCAATTAATGCTATACTTAAAATTATAGGAGGGAGTACCGGTCAAGAAGGAGGTGCTGAAGAAAGCGCTATTGATTTAGCAAAATCTTTAATGGCATTAAGTAAAATGGTATCTCAAGCTCAATTAGAAAATCCATTAAATTCCCAAGCATCTAAATTTAAAGGCGAGCTATGGGATAAATTAAAATTAAGTTCTAAAGTATCAGCAGTACTAGATAATAATATAGAAAAGGAATTTATTAATTCTGTATTAGAACCTATGATAAGCAATCCAGGTAATGATAATGAACCTATACCAAATATAGATGAATTATTAGGTAAATGGCTTAATGATACTAAAGGATTAGCAACAGATGCAGATATTCAATTCAAAGGAAGATAAGGAGATTTATAATATATACATATGGAACCATTAACTCATAATAACAATACCTTTAATGATTTAACTTATCAGCTATATAAACATATGTCTGATAAATATGAAGTTCTTAAGAATCAATATCCAAAATTCATTATCAATACCAAACAACAATCATCTCATATCTTAGGACCAACAGCTAACTATCAACCAGAGACTAAAACTATTACGGTATTTAGTTTTGGAAGACATCCTAAAGATATGTTAAGATCATTTGCCCATGAAGTTATTCATCACGTTCAAAATTGTGAAGGAAGATTAACTAATACTTCTACCCATGAAGGATATGCATTAGACGACTCAAATATGAGCGAGCTTGAACGAGAAGCATACGAGCAAGGGAATATGTGCTTTCGTGAGTTTGAGGATCTATACAAGCGCCAAAACCCCATTACCGAAGATGGTGGTGCGACAATGAATGCTGCAGAAATGAAGCGTCACAAAAATAAATTGGGCAAGCTTAATAAAGTATTAGCGAAACAGGGAGATCAAATGATTCCTTATCCTAAAGAATTACCCAATACCGTTATGAATGCTAAATTAATTACTAAAAAATAACAATATAAAATATAACAATATGAAAATATCACAATTAAAGTCTCTTATAAAAGAGAACATTAAAGAAGTTTTATCTGAGGGAGCACTTTTAAATTCTATTACTCCAGGTTTGGAAGGCGAAGTTAAAATAGCTGTTCAAAGTTTAGAAGCTTACTTAAATAAAACCAACGCAATCTTAGATTATAATCACGCACGTAAACTAGCAGAGCTTGTTATTGATATAATTGACGCTGCAAAGGATGAAGCAAGAAATGAATACAGCGATTACTAAAAAATAAGAGTATGGGTAATCAAGAAGAATATCCAGATTTTTTTGAGCATAACGAATTATAACAAATGACCAAAAAAGAAAAGAAGTCTAAGAACAGAAAGAAAATAGCTAAAGCTACTATTAAACTTCAACAACAAAAAGGCATCTATAAAAAGAAAACATAATATGATTAAGCTCAAAGATTTATTAGAGAATGTTAATATTGATTCGAAATTTAATTCTGATCTAATAAACTATATCAATAAAGAATATCGTGAAGATTATACAACATTAACTCCTAGGGAAATTAATGATGGTTATTGTGATTTATGGGCTAGTTTATTTGTAAAGAAATTTGGCGGAGAGCATCAATGGTCTTATGACTTTCCTAATGAACCTAATGCGCATTCATGGGTCAAGCTTAATAATAAATTTTATGATGCTGAAGCACCTAACGGAGTTTCTAGTTTAATTGAATTACCAGAATTCCAAAGATTTATATCAAAATATGGAAATGAATGGTTAAATGATTCATTTTATAAAAATATACAATCGAGCACAACAGAAATAACAGAAGATCTTCGTGATTGGTTTGGTAAAGGTGGTAAAGGCGGAGTCGGTGGAGGAGGATGGGATAGATATAATTCATCAGGAGATAGAATAGGTAAGTGCGGAGATGCTAAAGAAGGAGATGCTTATTCAGCTTGTCTTTCAAAAGAAAAAGCAGAAAAATTAGGTAAAGAAGGAAGAGCAGCATTCGTAAAAAGAAAAAGGGCTGCCCAAAAGAAAGGCGGAGACGCTAAGAAGGGCGGAGAAAAAACTAAAGGGCAAAAGGCTATTAAAGTAAAAACGGGCGTTAAAGAAGAAATAACACCGGAGCAGTCCGAAAAAATAGGTATGCCATATAAAGGAAAGAATAACCAAAAGTTAAAAGAGAACTTTAAAGATGGCAAAAATCCTGAACGTAAAGGATTATCTAAAAAATTTGGTATTAGCCAAACAATGACTATAGATCAATTAAAAAATATAGCAAAATCTTCTACCGGAAAAAAACAAAAAATGGCTCAATGGAATCTTAATATGAAAAGAGGTAGAATGAAAAAAGAAAATTTAGATCCTAATACATATACAGATAAAAACAGTTCAGTTCCTTATGGGTCGGGATATGAGAGAATAAATGAATTAGAGAGGCAATTAACTTTATTCCTAGAGAAAAATATACCTACTAATCCATCAAAATGGTCTTATTATAAATCACAAGCCAAAAAGAAATTCGATGTATACCCTTCAGCGTATGCAAATGGATGGGCTGCAAAAATGTATAAAAAAGCTGGTGGAGGTTGGCGTAAATCTTAATAACTATGATAAAACTTAAAGACATAATCACGGAAGAAAAAAAAGAAGTATCTAAAGATGCTTTTGAAGAATTTGCTGAAACTAGAATGGGCGGAGCAGAAAAAATAACTAATGATATGCATAAAAAAGGCGGATTAGCTTTATTAACATGGCATCATTATAAAGTAAAGCTTCCTTATTATAAAAAGGCATCAGAAGGTAAACTAGATGTTGAAAAAATGCAAACCGAATATAAAGAATATTTAGAGAAACTTTATAAATCAACTAAAGGCGATATGAATATTACTCAAATACAATTTCAAGAGTTAGTTGGAAAACTTGAAGTATTGGGTGAATTAATAATCAAACACAAATGATCAAACTAACAGACATAGTAAACAAGATTATGCTAGCGGAAGAAATGGTTCAATCTGACGCATGGAAATCTATACAAAAAACTCTTGATATTCTTAGTAAAAAAGATAAAGTATTACTTTTAACCTGCTCAAATAGACATAATTGGGATGACAATAATATAGATATTCCAAAATCTACAATGATAGCGATGTATCTTCAAGAAAAATTAGGAGATAAAGCAGTTCTAATAGATATACCAGAATTAAAAATATTTCCTTGCGAAGGTAATGTTTCTAGAAAAGAAGGAAATTCTTGTGGAATATTAAAATCAAAGCTTAAAGATAAAACTAAAAACCCGACCGGAAACCATAGATGTTGGGCTAGTCTTAATAATAAAAGTGATGAATTATGGAAAGTATCTAAAGAGCTATTTGAGTCTGACGCTGTTATATTTTTTAGTTCGATCAGATGGGGTCAAACAAATATGTTTTATCAAAATTTAATTGAAAGATTAAATTGGTTGGAGAATAGACATACGACATTAGGCGAATCTAATATCATTAAAAATATTGAAACGGGATATATTTGCGTTGGCCAAAATTGGAATGGTGAAGTAGTTAGCGAAACACAGAAAAAGGTACATGAGTTTTACGGGTTTAAACCAAATAATGATTTGTATTGGAATTGGCAATATACAAAAAATGTAAATGATGAAACCCAGAAATCTTACGAAAAAGCATATCCTAAATTTATAAAAGATACTAAAATATAATTTACTAATGATAAAGCTTAAACCATTACTAGAAAAAATACAAGAGTTTAATCCTTCCAATATAAATGCTGAATTTAATAAGTTAGCTGATATATGTGAAGGATTAGGTAACCATGAATTTCTTTCAAGAGAATTTGGCGTCGAAGCTGGGTTTGGATTATATCTTGTATATACAGAAGAATGGACTAAAGGAAAGATTGGATTAAATTTAAGTTACGAACCAGAAATAAAAGCATACTTTACTCAATTAACCGATAAATTCGGAATGGATCATATAGTATATACTTCTTATAAAAGTTCAAGAGGCGGCTTCTTTGGCCGTGAATATTTAATGATACCAATATCTCCATTCAAAACAATTTGGAGTCCTGATGTGCGCGATATTTATTCTGATATAAGTCAAGCAATAAAAAAGAATGAGCCCGTTCAACCTATGATAGATTCATATGTGGATGATTGGCCAACACAACCTACAGGAGAAGTATTGGTAGACTGTGACCAATATTATTTATTGAATTTTAAGCGCTTTGCAGATTTATATGGGTGGATGACGTCATCGAGAATACAAGCAAATAAACAATTTCATGCACCAAGACCAGGAAAGAAAGCTGATCTACTTGCAGTTACTACTTATAGTGAATTAGCGCCATTTTTAAATTGGTATGCAGAAGAATCAAAATTTGATGCCCCAGTAAGCGACAGACCTAGATAATATGATAAAACTTAAAACACTATTAAAAGAATTAGGAGAAGGCGTTGCTCCTTATCAATGGTCAGGTCCTCAAGAAAGTAGAAATGGAGACGTTACTTATTTTTTTACTACAGAAGATAATGATGATTATCAAGTAATATTTTCGCAGTCAAATGAAAGCCTAGAAAAACTTGATTGGTCAGTAGACTTCTTTGCAAAAGATAATAATAGATGGTCAGCTGAGATAGATACTAATCGAGGAAGACAATACAAAATTATATCTACAGTAATGGATATTATATCATCATTTATAAAAAAATACCCAGCATATACAATTCATATTATTGGTTCTGATTATGACGGTCAAAGAAATAAGTTATATACTTTATACGCTGAAAAGAATATTTCTAAACTTCAAGGATGGAAATATAAAATAGAAGGCGGGGGAGGTATATTATTATACAAAAGGAAGCCGTCAGCAAAATCTTTATTAAAGACAGGCGAGCCAATAATTAATGGAAATCTTGATTTAGAAGGATCTAATATAACAAAACTACCAGATAATATTACAACTGTCAACGGAAATCTTATCTTACGAAATTCTTCAATAATGTTTCTTCCTGATAATTTAACTGTCAATGGATATCTCGATTTATCAGATACTCCTATAACAAAATTACCAAATAATTTAACAGTAAAAAGTGATCTTATTATAAATAACACAAAAATAGAAGAATTACCGTCTAACTTAAAACCAGGAAAATACTTCCAACTAGGATATACTCCGCTTTCTAAAAAATATACTAAGGAACAATTTGAAAAAATATTTCCTACCACTATATTTTTTTTCTAAAATATAATTTATAAATGATAAAACTTAAAACACTATTAAAAGAAGTAGGAGAAGGTGTACCACCTTATCAATGGAGCGGGCCTCAAGAACAATCTGGAAATATTAATTATCATTTTACTACAGAAGACAATGATTCATATCGTGTCGTATTTACTGGCATTGAAGGGAATGATTGGAGATTAGATTTTTATGTTAAAGAATCTAAACCCAATAGTGAATATGATTCGGGTACCGTAACCAATAAAGGCAGACAATTTAAAATCATATCTACAATAATGGATATCATGAAAGATTTTATAGAAGAATATCCTGCAGATACTATTGTATTTTCAGGCGCTGACAAAGAAGGATCTAAAACAAATCAAAGGGAAGAGTTATATAAAAAATATATCATAAAGAATATTCATTTATTGCCAGGCTGGGATACAAATATAGATATGCCAGGGCAAATAGGACACCTTTCTATATTTAGGGAAGAACCTTTAGATGATATGCAATTATCAATAAAATAAAAAATAACGGTTGTTTACATAAAAGTATATAATTATATTAAAGAAAAAGAAAATGAATAAAACTAAATTAAATGAATTATCGCCAGAAACAAAAATGTCTGCATTTAAAAAAGCCGCAGCATATACTAGAAAGCCAGGCGAAATAACTAATAAAGTCCTTCATAATAAACGTATGTCTCAAGCATATACATTTGAAAAGAATGTTAGTCCACAAATACAAGCTCAAGCAGATACTATTGCAAAGTTAATTGGGTCTGAATTTATTGCTTCTATAGATAAAGGCATATATGGTTCAGAAGAAATACCTGCAATATCTATAAAATTTTATGAGCCAACAAATAAACAAAGCAATGCAACATTACTTGTTAGCGCTGGGTCTGGTTATAATGCTGGGGATATCAGTACCGATCTTAAACTAAATAATATAGAGTTATCAGAACCTGTACAAAGAAAGCTTTTAAGATTTGCTGACGCTATTTATAAAAGCGAAATATCAAGTAATTTAAAAGAAGATTATAATACAAAAAGAACAATGAATAAAAACATATTAAAGACTCTTATAAAAGAGTGCTACCAAGAAGTATTAGCAGAAAATCAAGATTATTCAATGCAATGGGATTCAATGTCACCTGAAGCTAGAGAAGAAGAATTATTAAAGAGCTTTAAAAATCCAGATATGGCTGCAAAATATGCAGAATATAGTTGGAATGAATTACCTGATAATATATCAGATATGGTATTGAATGAAGGTTTTGATGATCAAGAAGCTGAATTACCTGCTACAAGAAGTGTAAATATGGGTGATGCGCCAAGTAAAATTGATTTAGGTATTAATACTAAAGCATCTAGTAAGATAAGTAAATTACAATCTGCTATTGATCAATTAAGTGCCACTCTTAAAACTAACTTAGATCTTTATAAAGCCGGTAAAATGTCAATCCAAGATTATAAAACTGCTGTAGGAGATATTCCAGTAAAGCTTAAAGGTTTAGTTTCAGCATTAGAGATGGAAATAGGAAAGACGGCTAATATATAATCAATATGGATAATCCTCCGCGAGAATTTAAAAATGACATTCAGAAACACATTCAAGAAAAATATTCTAATGATAATATTGATCATGGCGACATTCTTCAACCCCATGGGATTTGCGGAGTTATTCGCCCTGGTTCAATTATGGACTGGGTCATTTTTAATAACAGATGGCATTTTTTATGTCATCTCAATCTCTTTGTTTATCCTTTATTATACATTATCAAAAAAATGGGGCTTCAATAAAAATGGAAATATCTAAGCAAGGTAATTATACCTCACCCGCAAATCAAGTATCCGCAATGGATTCAACCTTAAGAGATAAACTTAAGAAACGATTAAAATATGTTGTTCTTGATTTCTTAACGGACAATCCAGAATATGATATAACAACTGGTAAAGATACTATGATGCATTCAGTATATTCATCAGATATGTATTTAGAAGAATCAATTAAATCTTTAAATTCTTTAACGGAATTATTTAATATGATTAATGAGCATTATCAAATATTAAATGAATCAGGAGAATAATAGTGAACCCAAACTTAAAGAAGGATTACATTATTACATCGAAGAAGGCAATTACGTATTTACAGAGCTATATCATAGAGAGCGCGGTTACTGTTGCAGGAATGGATGCCGACACTGCCCTTATACAATTAAGCTTCAACGAAATAATAAAAATCTTAAAAAAGATTAGGACTTATAAAAATAAAACATTATATTTAAATAAGATCAAAAGAAAATTAATAATATGATCAATCTCATAAAAACCTTTGAATATTGTATGAGCAGAAAATATTCATTTTGTTACAGAAATCAATATACTGGTGAAGTGATAGATAGTGTGTATGCAGTATCTAGATTGTCTGCTGCTAAGTTTTTTGCTGCAAGAAAACAATTGACATTAAAAGAGTTCTTAAAAATATTTACAATCTCAAAATAAATAATCAATATATGAAAAACAAAACAATCGCGGCCATTGCTGCCTTGACAATTATGTTCACAGCATCTTGCGGACAATCATCTTCAACAAAAACATCAACAAATGATTCTACAGAAATTTCTTTGGATTCAGTTGAATTAGTTATTGATTCAGTATATACCGATTCGGTAAACTAAAAGTTTTAGAAGATTAAATAAAGAGCCTGGAATTAATATTCCGGGTTTTTTTATGGTCTTATATATCAATCCATTAGATATTATTAAAAGATTTGTTTAGGAACTATGAAATAAATTCTTTAATATTATGTATAAATAAAAATAAATATGATATTATTAGGAATAGGAACAGTCATAATCCTTGTGGCATTATTAATTCAAGTAAATATTTTACAGAATCGATTAAAAGAGCATGAACGTAAAATGTTATCTTTAGCAGAAAGCTTAAATTTAATAGCTGATACTTTAGATAATTTAATACATGCACATAATTCTTTAATTGAAGACATTAATCAAGCAAAGGCTGAAATAATGGAAATGGATAATATTGATAATATACTTCCATTAGATTTAACCAATTCAATGGGCTTAGCATAATATTTAAATAAATGACAAATATGTTTATAACAGAATCAAAATCATTACCAAAGTATCATTTTGCAGGTACTGTAGAAGAAATAACTTGCGAGCGAATTAGCGAAGCTCAAATATCATTTAAGTTACAAAATCCAGCAGGGCCAAGAATATCCCATACTATTCAACCAGCAGAAATTCTTTCTGTTAAAGATCGTATGTCATATATTAGTAACGAAATTATTAAAGTAAGACAAAAAATATGAGTATAATTAAAGAGAACATAGACGCACTATACGATATGTGGTGGAACATATTGGGTTATAGATTAAGAAACTTTTATCGATCAATCGTGAACGTGATAAGGTGGTTACCGACTATATGGGAGGATAGAGATTGGGATGATTCATATATCCTTACTATACTTCAAACTAAGTTACGATTCCAATCTAAATACTTAGCTAAGAACAGTCAGCATTATTATGTTGGTAATGATGTTTATTATATGAATATATGTATTAAATTAATTGAAGCCATTAAGGAAGAAATATATGTTTCAGAATATTCAGATTATCATGATACGGAATATTATTTCGTAGATTCAGATAAGGAAGGACTTTCAATAATGAAGCATAATAGAAAGAGTGAGAAGTTTAATGACTATTACTTAAAATATCCTTTGATCTACAAAAAAGTTATGAATGGAGAAGGATGGGTGGATATTAATAGATTTAAAGATAATGATTTTGAATATCGTCATGCCATCGCAATGAATATAGCTCATATTAATAGCGCGCGAGCTAAAGACTTATTATATAAAATCTTAAGAGATAAGTTATCATCTTGGTGGAGTTAATAGATAAATAATAATATTAAATAGGATAGAGTAAAATCTATCCTTTTTTTATGTTCTATCATATTTATATTAAAGAAACAATTATTATGGCATTAGAACCAGGATATACATACACTACCAGCAATGTAACAGGTAGTATAGGACCATTAGATGTTAAAAGCAGCGCTTCGGCACCTTTAGTTATTTTTTCAAGAACGGTAACCGTATCGGGTACATTAACATCATTAACAGCAGAACAATGCCAAAAGGTAACTCTTTTAGTTTCTGGTTCATTGCCTTTATATTTTAGCATTAATAGCGGAAGTATAATGCAATCATTGCCAAACTATCCTGTAGATATTATAGTATCGAATGCAAATCAAATTCAAGTATCTGGATCTGCTTCTACTTTAAATTATATCGTATCTAAATAATATTTATCATACAATCTTAATACTAAAGAGTAACTTTCCGGTTGCTCTTTTTTTATGTTCTTATATATCAATCCATTATAGATATTTTAACTTTTCATTAGGAAATATAACATATTTTTATTATTTTTAAGTATGATGAAGATAAAACAAGAGAAAGGACAAAAGATATGGTTTACGTCTGATACCCATTTCCATCACACAAATATTTGCAGAGGAATAAGTAATTGGCCTGAAAGTGAATGGACGAGGGACTTTGATACTTTAGAAGAAATGAATAACGTAATTGTTAATTCCATTAACTTAAATGTTATGGAGAATGATATTTTATTTCATTTGGGAGATTGGTCATTTGGTGGTTTTGAAATGATAGAGGAGTTTCGTAACAGAATCGTATGTAAGAACATTCACTTAATCTTAGGTAATCATGATCATCATATTGAAAGAAATAAACGTAACATCCAAAGTTTATTTAGTTCAGTACATCAATATTTAGATCTTGAGATAGATGATTATAGATTTATATTAATGCATTATCCAATAGCAAGTTGGAACAATATGAATAGAGGAGTAATTCATTTACATGGTCACGTTCATTTACCTCTAGATAAAAAAATATCAAAGGGCAAAGCAATGGATGTTGGAATGGATGGAAATAACATGGAATTATATAGTTTAATGGATATTATTAATATAATGGATAAACAACCAATTTCAAAATTATCATTACCACAAGATCATCACGAACCTAAATAAATAAAGATATGGGAAATTTAAGACAAAGTATGACTGATGAGGAATGGGATTCATTTGAACCAAAGCCTCTTCCAAAAGTTCTTTATACAAGAAGTGAAGTAAAGAAATTGATATATGAATTCACAAAGGATGCAATGATAACAGATGTCCCATCAACGGATGTATGGATTAATGATTGGATAGAAAGGAAATTAGAGTTATGACACTAGAAGAAGCATATGAACATCTTATGGTAGCAGTTAAAGATTATCATAACTGGAATACCATTACAAGACAAGCGAAAGCATTAATAAGAAAAAATAGAGGTAGAAAGAAAATAAAATTATGGCCATGAAACAAATAATATTAGTAAGAGGATTGCCAGGATCCGGTAAGAGTACATTAGCTAAGACATTAGCAACCGGAGGATACCATTTTGAGGCTGATATGTTTTTTATGAAGGATGGCGAATATAAGTTTGAGCCAGAATTAATAGGAATGGCACATGATTGGTGCAGGAATCAAGTTCAACAAAGTATGGCCATTAATTTAAATTTAATCGTCGTATCAAATACATTCACTATGGAATGGGAAATGATGCCATACATTGCTTTAGCTAAAGAATATGGATATATGGTTCATACAATTATCGTAGAGAATAGGCACGGGAATGAAAATATCCATAACTGTCCTAAATCTACAATAGACAAAATGAAAATGAGATTCGAAGTATCTTTATAAAAAGGTTGGTACTTTGAATTGTTTTCATTATCTTTAAGTATATTAAATAAATAAAAGTTATGATTTACAAAATAAATAAAGATATGTCCTCAAAGGATATAACTAAAAAAGTAAAAGCAAAGACGATTATATTATATATCGCAATAATCTTATTAAGCTCACGCGTTGCATATTATGAATTTTCACCAAGCCATAGTATATCTTACAGAGATAAAGTTAGAGTAGATACCTTTGAGAGATTAGCTATTTTCAAGCATGGATTGACAAAGATTACAGTAGATAGAAATTCAAATATTCCTTCGTTCTGTAATAATCCCGGAGCATTAAGACCAAGTGGCAATGATAAAATAAATTCATTAGCCATAGGTACGGTAGAAGCTCCTTCAGGTCAATTCTTATATTTTCCTAATAAGGAACTAGGATTTAAGGCTTTAAGAATATTATTGACGAGCGTATATTATAACCATACTATTCAGAAATGTATATATGCATTTGCTCCGCCTCACGAAAATAACTCTGAATTATATATTTCAAAGTTAACGGCATCATTAGATTGTTCAGCAAATACATTAGTTAAAGATTGTAACATACAGAAACTAATGACTGAAATAGCAAAAGTAGAAGGATTTAAATCAACAAAATAATATGAAATATAAATTAACGACAGATCAAAAAGTAACGATAGTTTCAATAATAATAGCATCAGCTATAATATTAGCATCATTAATATTAAACAGAGCAATATAATGAAACGTAAACCAGAAATAAAGGATTATATAGCTATATTTCTTTTAATTAGTTATGCTCTATACATACTTGGAATAGCTATACTTACAATCATTAATCACCAATAAAAAGGTTGTTTAATTGAAATAAAGGACTTATATTAAAGTATGATAAGAATAATACTAATTTCATTATTAACTATCACGTCTTGTGATAAAATAGAGATTGGTATATATGAAGCACCTAAAACTCAAGATACCTTAAAACTAACTAAACCAAAAACTAAAAAGAAATGGAAAATCAAAATAGCGTTTGTTTCGTTGCGAAGATCAATGAAATTAAAGAAATACCCGGAGCGGATAATATTGAGCAAGCAATCATCGGAGGATGGAATTGTATCATTCAGAAAGGACAGTATGCTGAAGGTGGATTAGTCGTGGTAGCAACTGTAGATGCTGTTATACCTCAAGACTTATCAGATGCAATAAACGTAACTAATTACCTACGTAAAGGTCAAAGAGTAAGAACAGTCAAGTTAAGAGGAGTATATTCAGAATGCTTAATTATTCCTTTAAAATATATTCCAAAAGGAAATATTAATACTTATACTGAAGGTAAAGATATGATGGATGTGATGGGTATCTTTAAATATGAACCACCTGTTAGACAAATTCAATTATCAGGAGGTCGTAAAATAAAATATAAAGATAATCCAAACTTTAAAGTATATTATAAGTTTCCAAATGCTAAGAACGTAAATGGAATGTTTACTGAAGAGAACTATGTTCAAATAACCCGCAAAATTCATGGTACTAACGCTCGATATGGCATTATAAAGAAAACTAAATTATCTTTTATAGATAAGATACGAAAGTTCTTTAGACTGGCGGATGAGTGGGTTGATTATGAATATATTTATGGTTCACATAATGTAGAGAAGGGTAGTGATACTCAAGGATTTTATTCAACTGATGTTTGGAGAACTATAGATGAAAAATATGGTATCAAAGAAAAATTATGGCACTTTGCAAAATTAGCCGAAGCAAAATATATTGGTGATGGAATGATATTGTATGGTGAAATTTATGGTGCGGGTATTCAAAAAGGATATGATTATGGATTAACTGATATTCATTTCTCAGGATTTGATTTATATGGCGGAGGTGGATATTTAAGTACCGAAATGACATATATGGTAATAGCTGATGAATTAGATTTACCACATGTAGAGATATTATATGAAGGTCCTTGGTCTCAAGAAATCCAAGATAAATATACATTCAATAATTTTATTAATGGAACTAAAACACCCCACGAAGGTATTGTTATCAAACATGTTTCGGGAGAACGTGATAAGATATATAAATGTATTAATCCAGATTATTTAATATATGCTGAAAAACATAATGTAGAGGATAGTCATTAATTATGGAATATTGTACAAGGCTTTTATATAAAACCAAAATGCATCCTGAGATTTATAATTCAAATATTTCTATGGATCAAAAAATATTTCTTCAAAATCAATTAGAGTATTTGGGAGGTAATTTTGATTTATTATTAGAAGATATGGAAAAATATGCTATACTTCCTGATATAGAGGATTATGAAAATGCTGCTATAATTAGAGATTATAGAAAATCGATTAAAGAACCTTTATCAAATTAACTATGGAAATTAAAGGCATAACATATAAAGAAGTAGAGAAGGAATTTAAAACCTTAAAGCCAGACTTACTAGATGAATACGCAAAATACTATGGATGTTTTATTAAAGATGAATTAGTTGGCGTCGTTTCATATGTTGAGCATCCTGCGGTTATTTATCTTTGTCATGCTTATGTTAAAGAAGAGCATAGAAATAAAGGCATATATAAACTCTTATGGAATTACAGAGACTCTAAGATAAAAGAAACTAATAAGACAGTATACGCTCATTGCAACGTAGACAGTTTAAAGTATTTTATTAATAATGGATATGTAATTGAAAAGGCCTTATTTAAAGTAACTAAAAATTAAACAATAAAATATATGGTAGTAAGTCAAGAAATATTAGATACTTTCATTTATGAGGTATTAAGCAATTCATTTGCAGTATCAAATCCTTTAGATCAAACACGATTAATAGGATATTATGGTACGAAAGCTAAAGCTGAAAAAGCTTTAATTAATTGGATCGATAAGGAGAATATTGATTTTGAATAATAAAAAAAATAAACCACCATATGTCTCAGACGATTTCCAAATAGGCCCTGATGGTGCATATGAATATACTGAAGATGAGATGAAAGAGTTTTTAGAGTGGGATGTTACGTTAATGGATGGATTAGAAGATGAGTAAAAGAAAAGAAAAAAAAGACCGAATAAAACAAAGATGGGATGCGCTTCAAACCGAGATTGACAATTTGTTTAATTCAATTATGTATGAATCATTTACAGAATGGAAGGATATTATTGAAACCAAAATCATACAAATCATTAAGAAATATAATGTCGTGGCTTGGTATGGTAGAGAATTGAAAGTAATTACATCGATACATCCAGTTGATAATGAATACACTTTTGATGTTAGAACAATCAAAGGTAATTGGAGAGTAATGAAAATCATTAGATAAATTAAGTATGAAAAATGAAAATTCCTAGAAAATTATCCGAAGAAGCTAAAACTACAACTAATGTAGATGACTATGAAAATTATTTTAGTAATAATTCTATATTTAAAAGATGGTCATTAGTCCACCCTAATATTACCATGAAAACATCTATTAAATGTGATAAGATATGTTGTAATATATTACAAAATAAAATAGATGAAAAAATAGGTGTATCTCAATTATTAATGACACTAAATAAGAATGAATAATATAGAAAAAATAAAATGAACAAACTAGATAAACAATATACAGATCTATTACAAGATATTCTTGATAATGGAGTTACGAAAAGTGACAGAACAGGAACTGGAACTATTAGTATATTTGGAAGACAAATCCGTCATAAGATGAGTGATGGATTTCCTTTATTAACAACCAAGAAGATGCCATTTAAAACTATTGTAACTGAATTGTTATGGTTCCTACGTGGCGATACTAATATCAAGTTCTTAGTTGATAACGGATGTCATATTTGGGATGGTGATGCTTTCAAAAACTATATAAAAAACAATCCTAATTCAGATGAACAAATGGTGAATGATACCAATGAAATGGTTAATATCAAAGATTGGTTCATCAACAAAATCAAAACAGATGATGAGTTTGCTAAACAGTGGGGTGAGTTAGGTCCAATTTATGGAGCACAATGGAGAAAGTGGAAACAATTTATTCCTTATAACGTAACAGAAGAAAATTGTAAAGTAGCTGTTGCAATAACAGACCAAATCCAAAACCTAATCAACAACCTTAAAACAAATCCAGACTCAAGACGATTGATGGTTAATGTTTGGAATGTAGGAGAACTAGACCAAATGGTTCTTCCACCTTGTCACTTTTCGTTTCAAGTTTATACAAGAGAGTTGAGTGAAGAAGAAAGATGTAATTTGCTTTCAGATGATGAAACGAAAAGTTTTATCATTACAACAAACCCTGATGTGAAATATGGTGAAGAAGTTAAATACACATTAGATACGTTCTATAAACATATTCCAACCAGAGCAATCTCCTTAATGTGGAATCAACGATCAGTAGATACATTTTTAGGTTTACCATTCAATATAGCAAGTTATGGATTGTTATTATTAATGATTGCTGATGAAGTTAATATGGTTCCTGATGAGTTAATTGGTAACTTAGGTGATGTACATTTGTATTCAAACCATATCGAACAAGCCAAAGAACAAATTGGTAGACAACCATATAAATTACCAGCAGTACACGTTAGAGACGGTATCTTTTGTAGTTCTAATAACGATGTTATTTTAGAAAACTATCAATCACACCCAGCAATTAAAGCTCCGCTAAGTAATTAATTATTACAAAATAAAGGTTGTTTATTTGAAATAAAGATCTTATATTTAAGTATAAATAAATAATAAAGGTTATGACAAATAAAACAAAAGCAGCAATGTGGACTTCGATCCTATTAATTGCATTATCATTTTTATCAGTGTGTATTACTTGCTATCCAAGAATAGCTTTATATGTATTTGCTGCCGGTGCATTTGCCGTGTCAATATCAATGATATATCATATGATTTTAGCGATTTTAGGAGACCAATAATATGATATCATTTGAACCATTAATACTTTCATTAAATGTATACCGTAAGAAGCATACTATTGAAATGACAGATACAGCCTCAATAGAAGAATTATATGATGCATTCAATGCTTTATTGATTGGAATGAGTTATAATCAAAAAACTATCGATAATCATATTATTGATCGGGCTAATTCAATAAACAGATATAATCCAGAGACTGAATAATAAAAATAAATAAAATATGATGAATTTAAAATTAATAAGGATAGTACTTTTATTAGCTCTGACAACTCAAATAACTCACGCAGCTTGGGTATTTAATGAAATATCAAAAGATAATTACAGTTTGATATCAGAAATAATGTCATATGTATTTGCGATATCATTGGAAAGTAGTATATATATTTTTACTATGGCCGGCAAGAAAAAGACTGCGTGGTCATTTGCTTTGATATCAACAGCGTTAAATATATTATATTATTGGTTTACGATTGGATTTACATTTCAATTTATGTCAATGATAATAATATCTCCAATAATTCCAATAACAATATGGTATTATAGTGAATTAATTGATGATAATAACAAACCTAAATTAGGCAGACCAAAAAAATAAATAAAATATATGAGTAGAGGAAATCATCAATTAAAGTTCGACTGCCTAATGGCATGGATCGACCAAACTAAAAAACAAAGTAAGTACGGGAAGAAAAAGCCTGAGACTGAAGAAGTATCAAAGTATAATAAAAAACCAAAGAGATAGATTATGGTATACGTAAAAATAAAAACAGACAATATCGAATTAAATATTTCGAATGACGAATATAATATCGAAACAGAAGATTTTTTAGAGTCAATGAAATCAGTCATTGATATGGTTATTGAAGCTGAGAACAATATAACTTATAATACCCAGACTCAACCGGATTGGGATACAGAAGAGCAAAAAGAAACTTTTCAAAGTATAATGAGTAAAAGGAACCGATATGGGTTCAAGGCTAATGGAATTGATAATTTAGTATCATCATTCTTAGATGTGTTGAAAGATATTAAGCCTCAGCCTCAGAAAAATGATGAACCTAAATCTTCAGACTTAGATCAAATAAATGCCATTATTGAAAAATGGAATAGCTACGGCAGACAAAAGTAAATAAGACGATCGTATTGAGCATAAAACCTAATTATCTATATTCTTATAAAGATGATTATAATAAAGCTCAATACGATCATTATTCCTTATTAATTTATTATAATACAATAATATAAATGGAATCAAAGAAACAAACAGCAGTAGAATTTTTAATAAAAGAGTTTAGTGAAATATTGGGACCATTAGTAACAAAACCAATGCAAGATTTATTAATGATGGATGCAATGAAACAAGCCAAAGCAATAGAGAAAGAACAACACAGTAGAACTTATAATCAAAGGTTATTAAGTAACTTTCAAACATTTGAGCATTATTGGAACGAAACATTTAAAGATTAAATTATGAGCAAACAAACAGCAGTAGAATACTTAGAAGAAGCAGACCAATATCTATTCAAATCAATTACTAATTTACATATTGCAAAAGAGCAATTAGAGGAATTAGAGGATATGGATGATGATGAATGGAATTTGGCAGCAGATATTGAAACTGAAATATCTAATTTAATTAAAGTACGATTATCAATTAAAAAACTATTATGAGTAAACAAACAGCAGTTGAAATAGTTTTAGAACAACAACAACAATTATTAAATCAATTAATATCTGGTGAAATTGAAATTAAAGAGTATAAATATTATGCATCTTTAGCAATTAACCAAGCCAAAGAAATGGAAAAGCAACAGATAATTGATGCTTGGGAAGATGGACAACATTCATTTTCTTCAAGAAATGCAGAACAATACTACAACGAAACATTTAAAGATTAAATTATGAGCAAACAAACAGCAGTTGAATGGTTATATGAGTTATCTAAAGAAAGAGAACTTGATAAGTTTGATTTAGAACAAGCCAAAGAAATGGAGAAGCAAAGAATGTTTAAGTTCGCAATATGGTACTCAGGAATGGAAGAAAATAAAGTTGAAAAAGCATACGAAAGATATTTAATTGAAACATTTAATAAATAATATTATTACCTATTTTATTTTTACAACATTTTTATACTTTTGTATCCAATATCATGAGAATATCTAAAGAACAAAAAATAGCCTACGACCTCTATGGTGAATATGTTACCATATTTGGACTCGAAATATTTACCATCAAACCACA
>Ga0114958_10000089_pt1 | contig 72523 bp, 72 predicted proteins | sample C_130208_EF_Meta_FD_89577 | JGI IMG/M metagenome (GOLD analysis project Ga0114958, IMG submission 89577) | Freshwater microbial communities from Lake Croche, Canada to study carbon cycling - C_130208_EF_MetaG | ecosystem: Environmental > Aquatic > Freshwater > Lake | place: Lake Croche, Canada...
ATAATATAAAATTAAACAAATTAATAGAATGTATATATATTTCATATTATTTAATTAGAAAAAAAATAATATTATTATCTAAATCTACCTATCCATTGATTGTAATATTTAAACACATTGTCACTAATACATGTACTACCTATACATAATCGATCAATATTTAATTTACGATTAATAAGTAAATTATTATCAATATAAGTATCTGAACTGTTATTCAAAAGGGTTAGATTAGCATATTGATCAATTTTAGCAAGTTGAGTACCTTGAGAATTTTGAAAAATCCATCCTTGAGGTGAATCAAATTTTGTATCACCTTTAGAAGTAAAAAATAATCTTTGTTGATTGTCCATTGAATTATGCCATACATCATTTGCAAATGTAATTTTACCATTAATAATAGTATTACCAGTAATAGTTGCATTACCATTAACAGTTAAATTAGAAGAAGTAGGAGTACCAAGAGTACCAATAGTAGTAGAACCACCAATACCTAAAGTACCACCAATATTAGTATTACTAGTAATATTAGAAGTTCCTTTAACATCTAATGCGTAACCACTATTAATTGAGCTACCAACAGTTAATGTTCCATTAGTAATCATATCACCACTATTAGTAATATTACCTGATACAGATAAGTTACCAGTAGTATTAGATGTACCAATATTTAAATTAGCAGGATTAATTAACGTATTATTGTCTATAATTTTATTTGCAATTTTAGATAAAGTAACGATAGATGAAACAGGGACTAAAGATGGATCAAAATTTTCATTGTATTTTTCATAAAATCTAGATATTATATAATAAATAATTAAACATAATAATAAAAAATATAAGTACTTCATATTATTTAATTATAAAAAATATAATGAGTTTAAAATAGATCTAATAACAAAAACCATCCAAAGTATAACCAATATTAGCATATCCAGTAACATCTAATAGTTGCGTTACCAACAGGAACCAGCTATACATAATTTCGCAGTGGAATGAAAAGATACAGAACCATTAACATTAACATCTTTATTAATAGTTAAATCATTTACTTTTATATTACCAGATGCATCAATACTTACAGCATTAAGTCTTGATATATCAATACTTGCATTAGGGTTATCTTTACTTCTAAAGGTCCATCCATTAGGCGAACCAATATGTGTATCACCACTAAATAATAATCTTGGTTCATTATCCATTGAATAAATCCATAAATCTCCAAATGTAGTTTTACCTTTAATAATAGTATTACCAGTAATAGTTGTATTACCATTTACAGTTAAATTAGAAGAAGTAGGACTATTAGCAATACCAATAGTAGTAGCACCTCCAATACCTAAAGTACCACCAATATTAGTATTACCAGTAATATTAGCATTTCCAGTAACATCTAATTTATGACCACTATTAGTTGAGCTACCAACAGTTAATATTCCATTATTAATTACATTACCAGTAGTATTAGTATCACCAGTAACTAATAAATTACCAGTAGCATTAGGAGTACCAATTTGTAAATTATCGGGATTGGTTAAAGTTGCATTACCATCAATAATTTTTTGACCTGCTTTTGCAAGAATAATAATTGAAGAAACAGGTACTAGAGATGGATCAAAATTTTCAATGTATTTCTCATAAAATCTAGATATTATATAATAAATAATTAAACCTAATAATAAAATATAAACATATCGCATATATTTTATTAAGAAAAAATTTAAACTTTTGGATTTTTATATAAATATAATTTATAACTATGATATACAATAACAACTACACCTAAACCAAGTAAAAAGTTAAATACTGTTTCAGGTACTTGTTGTTTATAATAACCAACATAAATAAAAAGCGGACCAACAAATAAAATGTGAAGCCAATAAACCCAAGAAAAATCTGTCATATAATATAAATTATATTTTTTATTGTGGATCCGTAAAATCATTCACTACCGCCACCACTTTAACTTTCAATCTAAATCCACTAAATAATCCATTCACATGTGGTTCCTCTTTATTTCCTACTTCTGTTTCAAATCCTTTACGATCAAATGGTATTTTAATATTTTTACTATCATTACACCAAAATTTAAAGTCATCGTATAAATCTGCACTAAATACTTTGTATGTAGAATCTTTTTCTATTCTATCACTTAAATATTCTAAAATCAAGTCACTCTTTTGTTGATATAATGAAGTTTGTTCTGTTACTTTAGGTGGCTCTTTATTTCCTTCATCTTTAAACTTTCTATTATATTCCACTAATACACTCATAAATGCACTGTGCCACTGTTCCATCTTTCTTCTTAAATCACCATCTTTTTTTCGATCATTAGGTTCCACTGGATTATCTACGAATCTCATTTCAAATGGTACTACACGAATACGTCTCCAAGTACCACCATCTGTAGAAGGAATTTCAGGTAATTTGTTACATGCTAACAATGTCTTAAACTGAGGATAGAATTCAATAGGTGACCCGTATAACGCACGGGCTTGAATTTTATCATTACCAGTTAATTCTTTCATTAAACCTACTTGGATCACGTCATCGTTTTCAGGTTCTTGAAATACACAAAATCGTTTGCCTTTTAGTTTTGCTAATTCAGGTGAAGCAGTATTAGACGCCGCTCTTTTACGTGTTAATAACGAAACCGAAATAATTGTACCATAATCACCTAAAGAATCTAATAATAATTTAATGGTAAGAGATTTACCGTTGGAACCAACACCTGTCCAAATATAAAACTTCTCATCAGGGACATGACCTTGTAAGCAAGTACCCAAAAATTTTAAAACGTATGTTCTAACATCTTCTTCTGGTATAATAGATTCAAAAAATGATTCTACTTCTCTTATCTTTTCATCCATTGGATTATACGGTATATAATTTATTTTTGTTGAAAATGTAATATAATCTTCAGGAAATCCATCACGGAATACCATTGTATCTAAATCTAAAACGCCATTTTCATATCCGATTAAATTGCGTTTTTCATCTAATTTATTAAAAAAATTACAATCATAAAATAATACGGCACATTCAGCAATAACATCTTTTTTAAATTTAGTTGTGTGTAATTTGGTAGTAAAATTTAAAGTTTTTGTTTGTAATTCAATAAATGAATCTTTATCCTTTGGAGCTGCATTCAATGCCTGTTGATTAAATATAGTTGATACTTTTAAATATTCATCATATATCTTTTCATTAATAATATTATTAATAGAATATCCACTTTCTTCAGGCACCCAACGATGACCCCTAAACACATACCATTCATTATGTTTGATAGATGCACAAATATAATCAAAACGATGTAACTGATGAATAACTTTGGCAACATCATAAGATGTACCAAAAGAAGGTGATTTAATACTTAATCTAATAATCTCACTAACTTCAGATTCTAAAAATTTAATAAACTCTTCTGGATTGTCTTCTCTTGCCCATCTATATAACGAAGCAATCGTAAAATCATTGTTTCTAAAATTAATTGTCCATAATTTTTCACATTCTCCATCTTTGAATTTTGATGACTGCCTACTAAAATCAATCCATATATTTAATAATGAAGTATCTATATTGTATAAACAAAAACCCAATTGCAACCATTCTTGATAATTGTCATTTCTTTTTAAATTTAATAACCCGACTAGATTTTTTACACGTCGTAAATCATCTAATGTAACATTCATCTTTTTACCTACATTACCAATTCCCTCAACTGGCTTCGGTTTTTGTGTATCCTCATATCTTCTTATAATTTCATCATTTGTTATGCCATCTTTATAAGAAGTTATATTATTCTCATTGAATTTGCGTATGCTGCAAATCTCAACTAAATCTCCTTGTCCATACTCATCGATTTCTAAGGTATCTAAATCCTTATTGTAAATCCGTGTGAGAACATATTTAGGAGAGTTAGGTTTCATACTACCATATAATAACCAATTATTGGCTTCTATAACAGCTTTATCCACAACATCTTCAATATCGTTAGTTAGTGGTAGTTTATCAAATAAACAAAGGCCATTTGCTTGGTTAATAAAATCTTTTCTCATTAAATGTTGAAGTTGGTTAATAGCACAAATATGAGGAAACATTAAATGAATACCATCTTTGTACTCATTTTCTTTTTGAGTAGCCATATTTTTCTCAAAAACAAAACAAACTAATTCTTGATTCTTAACCACTAAATATTTAGTAATAACTTTAATGTATATTCTAACAATTTCAATAAGAATATTTTTATATATACGATCATTCATGAGATTAGTATATTTCATGTCAATATCAACAACAATAGGACCATAAGCACGGTGTTTTTCAGTTAAATGAAGATCAACACCATTTTCAAGTGCATTTCTATATAATCTAAAAAATTTGGTATTATCTTTTTCTTCAATATTAAAACAACCAAGAGGGTTATGTAAAGATGTATGAGTAAATTTTTGACCACGCTCGACACGATGTTCTTTTAAAAATTTTAATAACTTATTTAAATGATTATTATTAGTATTATCCATTATTTCTTCTCTATAAATAATTTTTTATAATAATGTTTTATATTAATTGTATCAATATGAATATATAAAAAAATACAATATATATCATGAAAAATAAATTAATAATATTATATATATTTTTTATGAAGTTATTATAATGGAAAATAAATGGGAATTATATCAAAAAACATTAAATAATATTTACAAGAATCAGAGAATTTTTATGAAAATGATAATATATTATTATAATCTAATTATTAAAGATAAATTAAAAGATATAAATTATATTAAAAGTAATTATAATATTGATGAAGCTGATTTCAAATTATTTAATGAATATATGTTAGAAACAAAAAATATTGGTATATTTACATTTTTTAATAACATACCTGATTTATTACACCCGTTAGATGAACAAGATTATTGTAATTATGGATGTTATGTTTCTTTTATGGATCCAAATTATTTTAAATTACAAGATACAAATATTATAATATTAAAAAATAATATTTGGAAAGAAGATACATATAAGTATCCATATTTGTATCAAATAGTTGCACCATATAACAAATATAAGCAATATATATACATAAATATAAAATACTATGATCACAAAAAGTATAATAATTGTTTATTATTAAAAGTAAATAAGAAGAAAGAAATTTATTCACATGATAATAATGGATTTAAAAAAAGGATAAATGATAAATGGGTTAAGATAGATGAATCTAAAATTACCGATTTTGATTGGATATATGTAGGAGTATTAAGAAAAATAGATACCAAAGATATATTAAATGTATTTAATGTATCTAAGAATATAAAAAAAGGTACATTACTATATTCAAATCATGGTAAAGAAAAACCAAAAGAAAAATTAACATTTTTTGGATTAATACCAAATCATATATTACGAGATCCATTTAATGAAAAAAATGAATTAGAATTAATGCAACATATATATAAATTAAAAAAAGATATATCCGTGGTTAATTTATCTTGTGATATATTATCAAATAATGAATTATCAAAAACACATAGTATAGATGAATTAATAGAAGATGGTATTAAACCAAATACAATATATAATGCAAATTTAAATTATATAAAATATAATAAAATACCAAAATTAGTATGGAAATATAATTATAGCAAGCGATTTTTTTATGAAATTTTTTATAAATCATGTAATTTTAGAAGAGTAGATTATTATTATTTAAATATTTTACATAATAAATTTAAAATAGATCAATTTATTAACACATATGGATATTATAATAAATTTAATTATATATATTCATATGAACTAGGATTTTATAAACATGATTCTGAATTATTAGAAGAAGTTAATATAAAAAAAATTAATGTTTCTTATAATTTGTAAATTTAGCTTTTGCCTTAATCGTATCTTTTTTTTCTATCCAATAAGCTAACATTTCTTCTTTACTATCTTCTAAATTCTCTTTTGGATAACTTAGAAATTTTGTACCTTCTTTTAAATAATATGAATCTTTTGCATGATTGTAATTTAAACTCACTGATTTAGATAATTCAATTGGATAAGAAAATAACTTTTTTGCTAAATCCATATCTATGTCATCTTCATCTACATCTTTAGTACTTCTATATTCAGCTTTACCATTCATAACACGTTTAATTACTGGTCCAAATTTAGCAGTAGTTTTATAATATTTGGCTTTTCCTGCTTCACCAATTAAAACACCAGATTCTATTTTTTCTTTTAATTTTTCAATAGCATCTTCAATAGTTAAATCTTTACTATCTACACTAACATATGTTATATCTTTACCCTTCTCATATTTAATAGCATCACCATATCGAGTAGTAACCAAATATATTTTACCACTATCATATTCACCAAGAACAGGAATAGCTTCTTTAACAATAACCATAGTTGATAATTTATCCAAATAATTTTTAAGGATATTCCAATATTCTGTTAAAACCGGTAATTTCTTTTTAGTACCAGATGCAATTTCATCTAAAACTGCTTCAGTTTTTGCAGTAAATCCAACATCCATAAAATTAGGAAACATTTCTATTAAAATTTTAGTAATGTTTAATCCTAATGTAGTAGGAGTTAATCGTTTCTTTTCTTTACCTAGTGTTATATCATCAGTTTCTTCTGATATACCCGTTTTATTTAATTTTAATATTTTTTGTTCAACAACAATACCATCATGATCTTTTTCTTCAATATAACCACGATCTTTAATTTTAGTGATTAAAGCAGCATAAGTAGAAGGACGCCCAATTTCTAATTTTTCTAAATCTTTAACCAAACTAGCTTCACCATATCTACCAGGGGGTGATGTTATTTTTTCTTCCATGCAAATATTAGTTACTTTTAATACTTTTTTATCGCCAGATAATGTGATTGGTTCATCTGCATTTTGACCATAAACTTGTAAAAATCCAGGAGATTCTAAACGATCAACTTCACCTTTTAATATAATATCAGGGTCATCAGTTTTTACTGTAACTTGAAATACTTGATATTTAGCAGGTTGCATTAAACTTGCAATGGTACGTTTCCAAATCATATTATATAATGGATCATCTGCATCTACTTCTGGATGTGTAGGTCGAATACATTCGTGTGCTTCTTGCGCGCTAGCATTTTTAGATTTATATTCACGATATTTATAACTAGCTTCTGTAAATTTATCTTTAATAACATCTTTAATTGGTTCAATTGCTTCTTTAGATATACTAGGTGAATCAGTACGCATATAGGTAATTTTACCGGCTTCGTATAAAACCTGTGCATTTTTCATAGTTCTCTGTAAATCATATTTTAATTTATTACTTGCTTCTTGTTGTAATGTACTAGTAATAAAAGGTGGTGGAGGATTTTGCTCTCGTGTTTTTTCTGTTAATTCAGACAAAGTATATTTAGAATTTTTTAATTTATCTAATATAGTTCTGGCTTCATCTTCATCCCCATGAAATAATTTATTTTTGTAATACATTGATAATTTAATTTTCTTACCATTAATAGTTGTTTCAGCATGACCATTAAAATCACTTTCAGGTTTAAAATTAGTAATTTCATTTTCTAAATCTACCATAATTCTAACAACTACTGACTGGACACGACCAGCGCTTAGAGCACCCATGCCATATTTTTTCATTAACAACGGTGAAATTTTATATCCTAACATCCGATCTAATATTCTACGAGTTTCTTGTGCTTCAACTAATTGATCATCAATTTGTCTAGGATTATCAATAGCATCTTTGATAGCAGTAGCAGTAATAGAATTAAAAGTGATACGTTTATATTCTTTTAATTTAAGAATATCTTTAAGGCCTTGGGATATAGCTTCACCTTCACGGTCGGGATCACTGGCTAAATAAATAATAGTAGATTTTTTAGTAGCATCTTTAAGATTATTAACAACTTCATGTTTATCAGCTAATATTTTATATTCAGGGATAAAAGTAGTTTCATCATAGGATAATCCTTTTTTATCAAGATCACGAATATGACCAACAGATGCTTTAATCAAATATTCTTTTGGAAGAATAGATGATATTTTTTTAATTTTACCAGGAGATTCAACTATAATAAGTTTCATTTTAATTATATAGTAATATCTTATTATATAATTAAAATTTTTAATCAATTTTTAAATTTAGTTTATGATACATATGATACACAACAACATTTGTAACTAAAATAGCAACAAGAATACCAATAGTAGAATAACTATTAATTGGATAATATGTAGGAGAGTCCATATATTAATGAAAGAAAAAATAACCACCTTTCTTTTTAAAATATTTGCTGTAATCTGTACTTGCAGCTTCATTTTGTCTTTTTTTATAAAAATAAAATCCAACACCACCAATAATTAAAATAATAATAAATATTATAATCCAAGTATTAGGATTAGTCCAAATACTCGGTGCAGGTGGTTTAATTGGATTACAATAATAATAACAAGGACTCGATTGTTTTAAAGTAGAAGGATCATCAGGACATATACATCGTCTAGATGGTGTATTGGTAGGTGTATCTGAATTTGTTATATCTGTTGTTATTGGTACTACAACAGGACATGATAATGCACCTTTTGGATTAATTGCACTTGGTGTATTTTTTAAAAATGTATACCATAATTTATCAGGATCGCATGATAATCTTTCTATTGGATCATATGTAACAGAAGTATTAGATGGCGTATTAGTGGGTGTATTTACCAGAGCTGGTTTTTGATATAATGTTAAACTATAATTTAATGCATTACCATATGTAGAACCTATAGATCCAGCAGGTTGATTATTTTTAATAGCTATTGCATAACAAGTTGGATCAGCAGTACAAGCATTAAATGCTGGTTTAAAACTCCCAGAATAAATATTAGCTATTTCAGTAGAAGATAAAGAAGAAATAGGAACAGCTACACCTGTACTAGCTTTAAGAATTTGTGCAGAAAATGGATTACCAGGGGTATTTGTTGGAATCATAGTTGATGGCATTTCACCAGAACGTAATACATAATTTTGATTATAAGCATTACTAGAAGGTATAGGATTACCCGTAACTGGATCGTTATTACCAGTAGGTGATGGATCATATAGATAACTAGTGGGGGCATTAAATAAAAGAGATGGATCCCAGACAATGGGAGGTTTATTCATATAAATATTATATATTATTTTTTATTAATGATTATATTGACCCAACATATTAACCATTAATTCTCCATTTTTAATAATATTTAATAATTCATTAATGTCTTTTAATGTAGTTTTCTTTAATATATTCATAATTTTAGATGGTAATACATTATCATTATTTAACATCATATTACCAAAAAAGTATAAATAATCTTTAGAAGTTTGAAATGAAAAAGATAAGACATTATTTAATGATTTTTTAGAATTCAAGTAATTTGTTTTATTAATTTTTCTTTTCATTATAAATTCTAATATTAATGTTAAACATTCCTTAATTTTAGTAGGATCTGCATCAACTTTAATATAAAAAATACCATTATAACATTTATCAGTTTTAACTAACATACTATCACTATTAATACCATAACATAATCCACGTTTAACACGTAGTTCATTATACAATATACTCATAAAATTACCAGTTAATATATGATTTAAAAGATATAATCGTATTTTTTGAATTTCACTTAAATTTTTTACATAAAAATTAACCATCATAAATGTTTGAGATGAATTTTTTAATGGATTAAGAAACATTGAAGTTTTTAATTGTTTATTATCAAAAATAATATCAGATGTTTTATCACCAGATCTAGGATATTTATTAACAAGGGTTTTAATATATTTTAAGATAGAATCTTGATTATTTATTGCACCAACTAAAACAAGAGTAGCATTATCATAATGATAATATTGATTAAAAAATGTTTTTAATTGAGGAGCATTAATACTATTTAATGTTTTATCATTACCAATAATAGGTAGAGAATAATCAATATTTTTATTTTCATATATTTTATTAATAGTAGTTTCAAATAATTGTTTTTTAAAATTCATTTGATCACCTTTCATTTCTTCAAATATAACTTTTCTTTCTTTATCAACATCTTTTTGATCAAAAATTGGTTGAGTAAATATCATAAATAATAAAAAAATAATTTCTTTTAATTGATCTACATTCCCATGACATTCATAGTATGTGTATTCACGTGATGTAGCAGCATTATACGATATACCTAATTCATCCAATTTATTTGTCATCTTTGTCGAATATTTATTCTTTTTAAACAACATATGCTCTAAAAAGTGTGAAATACCTTTTAATTCAGGTGGTTCGTAGGTGCTTCCAATTTTAACAAAAAATCCCGCGGATACTATATTGGAACACGGATAATTAACAAGAACACATCTTAGATTATTAATTTCTGTTACAAAAGGGTTTATAAGATCACTCATTAATATTAAAAGAGATTTTAATTATTAAAATCTCTCTCACTTTGTTCGTTTTTCTACTATTCGTAGAAAATTTGCTACGCTCAGTTCGCAAGCGAACATTTAAGGTAATAAATTTGCAATGCAAATTTATTGCTTATATAAAAAAAATCATTATTGTTTGCGTAGCAAACTGAGCGAAGCGAATTTTCTACGAATAGTAGAAAAACGAGTATAACGAGACGCAGTTTTTATTCTTCAACCTTAATATCCCCCGGAATCACAATTCTATAATCAATATCCATACCGGATGTCATACATGGGCGAACAATTTTAAACATATCACCAACTTTAGCACCAAAAAATCTAGCAACAGGATCTCTAACTAATATTTTTTTCATATCACGTAGATGATGTTTAAATGTAGCTAAATATTCGTTTTTTTCATCTTCAGATAATAGAATATGAAAAGGTACATAATTATGATCAATGACAACAACTAATAGTTCATCCATTGTAAATACTTCAGTATTTTTGTATTCTAAAATTTGTTTGATAGCACGATCACTTAATTTATTAATAATAATAAATTTATGAACATCAATATTTTTATCTAAAAAATTTTCTATAGACACTTCTTTTTTTATAGTAGTTAAGAATGCAGAAATAAATTTTATTCCATATTTTTTATCATCTATAGTAAAAAGAATTTCATCAGTATTTTCACTGACAATCGAAGATTTAATTTTATTAAATATCTCAGTAAATTGTTTAGTTAGTGATCTTTCGTGAATCATACGAGCAATAGTTTTAATACATGTATTAATTTTGTCATCTCTATTAATAATAATATCTTGTGTATTAAGTTTATCCATTTTTATAATAATATAAATATATATTTATATGAAATTAATTTTTCAATAATTTTCTTGAATTATAATATGGAAAAAATTAACTTGGAAAAAGTCATAATATTATTATGTATTGTCATAGTATTTTTAATTGGATATAGCATACTTAATCCACATGAAAAATTTGAACAGGTAGATATTTGTGATTACGATTCACCTGATCCATCAATGTTTTGTAAATCAATACAAAAAGGATGTGCAGCATTAATGTATGAATTTAAAGATTTAAATAATAAGATTAAAGATAATTGTACAACATTACCAACAGAAACAAAAGATATTATAGATGTAGCAATTAATTGTAGTGATAATACAGATAGATTAATTATGAATAATTATGTACAAAAGGAAGTATGCAGTCAAATTAAAAACTTTCCTGGGGTAAATACTCCAGGAACAGTTCCAGTACCAACTGTTTTCCCACCATCATCTTATAGTGCAACAAATGAAACTAATGATGAATCATATGTATTAAATACTCCTGGATACGCTAATTTTTAAATAAAAATTATAAATTATTATAATTTTTATCTGGTTTAATATCATGAAATTAATAACTATTGTATTAATTGTATTTTTAATAATATTTTTAATTATAATAATTACAAATGGAGAATTATTTACTAATAGTATCAAAGTTAATTATTTAAAAGCAAGAGAATATTTTGATTCACCAACAGAAACAAATACATCAACAACTCCACCACCAATAATTCAAAGTGATAAATTTAGATTAAGTTTAGATTATAAGTATTATGCAGGAACAGAGACAACTAAAAAAAATACTATAGATGAATTAACAACTGAATTTAGTAAAGTATTAGATTCAAATGATTTTACAATATTAGATTTATATAATGGATCAATTATAATAGATATTAAATTTAATGATGATAAATTACATGATAAATTTGTATCTTTAATAAATGATACATCATCCAGTGTATATCAACAAAAATTATTAAAAAATATAGACACAAGTTATATAGTACATAATAATCAATTAGCCCCTATAATATCAAAAGAATTAAATATAATAGATGAATTAGTTAATAATAATACACCATTTATGTTATCTGTTACTGTACCATCATCTGGTGTATATCCTGCAGATATGGAAAATCCTCCATCTGAAAAAGATGTTAAATTATATTTGACAATTGCAAATGCAGATAAAAATTATAGTACATGTGTAAATACATCTGGAATGTTATCATTACAAGAAAAACCAACAATGGGAAGTATATTTACATTAAATTCATTAACAAAATATATTCCAAAAAATACATATCCTTATAATTTTATTGATTATTTTAATACATCTTTTAACAAAGGAGATAATAGTGAATATATAATATCTACATTTTACGGATTACAAGCATATGGATCAGATAATAATGTATCATTTTGTATGCAAGATTGTGAAGCTATGCATGGATTTTGTGCGCAAGAAAGTAGATCTAATACTGTATCTAAAAAGAATGGCCCTAATAAAACAGATCAGTATGGTATTAAAAATTATATGAAATTTATTATAGAAAATGCAAGTAAAAATCTTGTTACACCATATTTTATATCGTTAGATCCAGAAGAAAAAATACACTTTTTAGCAAATAATTATAATACATTAGTAAATCCAGATGGATACAAACAATTAGTACAAGTACCTATCTACGAAGATAATAAACGCCCATATTACATAAAGCCAGGTTATATAGATAATAATGCGCCTACAAGTGGAATATATACAACAGATACACCAGTAAGTAGCACTATAGAAGGTTCAAGTAATAAATTAGTATTAAAAGATGAAGAAATTGTAATTAAAGATTTAAATCGTGTATTAGTAGATGTTGATACAGATGTATATGCTCAAAAAAATACTATGAAAGTAGAAGAAACACAAGTAATGAAAAATGATGCATATTTAAATTATGCATTAAAATTCACAATAGAAAAATTAACACCTGAACAAATTACAGAAATAAATACTAGTAAGTAAATTTTTCATCAACTTCAAACGCCCATTCAAATTTTTCACGTAAAGTTTCTGAAAATATTTTTTCAACAGGAAAATCATGTTTTTTAATCCAAGCTACAGTAATTCTAGGATCAATATAATTTATTTTTGACGTACCTAAAGAGATGTTTTTTAATTCTAATTTAAGATCTTTTTTGGCTTTTAATTTATTTAATCGATGATTTATTTTTGATATTTTTTTAGGATCTTTTTCTTCTTTCTTTTCACGTTTTACACGTTCAATTTCTTCATCTATTTTAGATAATTGTTCTTTAAAATTCTTTTGGACATTTTTTTGATGATTACATAGCGTAGCTACTTTAATATTTGCTTGATTAAATATATTTAATAAATAATCCATTTTTTGATTATCATCTATATTATCTTTAATTTTTGCAATATTAAGTTCTGTATTAAATAAAGTACTGGCATTATACGTTCTAAAAACCTTTGCAGTTAAACCTTCCATTAAAGATTGTAAATATTTATTAATATCATTAGTAGTAACCATATCAAATACATCTTCAGTTTTTGATTTATTTTTTGTAAATTCTATCATATTATTATAAATTTCAGGGATAACTTGGATAACTTTAGTAAATCGAACACTATCTTTACCAAGAAAATCAAATTTAATACACATATCATCCATTAAAGTAATATGTTCTACACGAATACTAGTAATACCAACGGTATCAGCTTCTTCTGCACCTTTTTCATTACCAACACGAACAGCTAAATAATCAATAAAATAAATACAAGAACTAATTTGTCTATTTTTTAGAGCAGGATCTAATAATAATTTTTGATAATTAGTTCTAATTTCTCTAATTTGTCTTTTTAGTTTTCTAGCTAAATCAAATTTATCTTTATCATTTTCCATTTTCCAAGAAGAAGAAGCACCTAACCAAATATATTTTGTTTTACCAGTAATAACATCCGGATAACTAGCTAACCAATCTACAAAAGGGTCATGAATAATTTCTTTCCATTTATTACCAAATTGGGTATTAGGAATTGGAGCATCTTTAGATAAATTTAAAATAACATCATTGGGAAATAATCTTGGTTTAATAGAACCGATGAGAGGGTGACAACCACGACCGATAAATATACCAGGAGGTTCAATTCTAAAATTACCTATTTTTTCTTTTTTACCGTCAATAGTAGCGAATAAATAAGGTTCTTCTTGATTTTTTTTACCTTCTTTAATTTTATCTTTTTCTTCTTTGCTAATATTTGACTTTTTTTCTTTTTGTTCAATAACATATTTATATATTAAACTAAAATCACACTTATCAAAATTAGTGATTTCAGTTGATTTAAGATATTTTTTCCAATCATTCCAAAAATTTTTATTGAAATTTTTATTTTTAATATACTCAGTATCTATATATTTAGAATAAGCGGTAGCAAATTCTTCTGCTTCTGCCGGTAATTCTACCTTCTTACCGTCATAAATTAAAGGAGTTTTATGAGCTGTATAAGTATCAGGGAACAAAGGTCCATTATGAATTAATTTATTCCATCTTTTTTTATTATTTTTTCCACCAGATTGAGATAATGAAAAAGTATCTATATCAACAAAAGTTGTAAATTGATTTCTTAAAAAATAATTAGTTAATATTTCCATATTAATCATTAATAAAATATTTTCAAACTATAAATTATGAAGGTGGTATATTTTATTTATGTAATTACTTTTATTTGTATAGCATATTTTATTTATTATGCAAATTTAATTAGAATTGATCCAAATATAGAAAACAAATATCCAAATTTTGAAAATAAATTTGATGTATATGTAATTAATTTAAAAAGTAATCCAGAAAGATTAGAAAATTTTCTTATTGAATATAAAAATTCAGATATATCATTTAAAGAATTAAATATTTATCCTGCAGTAGTTGGTAAAACATTAGATGTTAAAAAATATATTACACATGATGCATATTTAAGACTTAAATATATAGAAAAAACAAAAAAAAGAGTACATCATTATGATATTACACGTGGTGGTGTAGGATGTTATTTGAGTCATTTAGATATATATAGAAGAATAGTAGATTCAAATAAAGAATATGGATTAATCTTTGAAGATGATGTTATTATAGATAAATTGGTATATAAAAAAATGTTATATGGATTAAACACATTACCAAATGATTGGGATATGTACATGTTGGGTATAATGTGTTTAAATTGTAATACAATTAGTAATTATAGTAAAGTAAATAGATTTTGGGGTATGCATGGTTATTTAATTAAAAAATCAACAGCTGTTAAATTATTAGGCCATTTAAATAAATTAATTGATAAACAAATAGATGCAGATATATCGTTATTAATTAAAAATAATAATATTGTATTATATGCAAATAATCCTTCAATTGTATCACAACATATGCTAACATATGAATCAACTATACAAATAAATTCATTTGAAGAAACATACGATTTGTTTAAGGAAGAATTTACAAATGATGATTTTGATATATATGTAATAAATTTAGTATCAAATAAAGAAAGATTAAATAATTTTACATATGAATATAATAAATCAGATTTATCATTCAAAACATTTAATGTATATCCAGCAATTGTTGGTAAAGAATTAGATTTAACAAAATATGTAACTATAGATGCACATCAACAAATTCTTTTAACAGAAAAAACAGGTAAAAGAATACATCATTACGATTTAACACGAGGTGCTGTAGGATGTTATTTAAGTCATTTAAATATTTATAAAAAGATAGCAGAATCAAATAAAAAATATGGATTAATATTTGAAGATGATGTTAAAATAGCATCTGATTTTTATAAAAGAATGTTATATGGATTAAATACAGTACCAAATGATTGGGACATATATTTATTAGGTGTTGTATGTTTAAAATGTAATGTTAATCAAGAATATATAAATATAGATAGATTTTGGGGTATGCACGGTTATTTAATTAAAAAAGAAACAGCTGCTAAATTAGTAAAAAAATTAGATGTTTTAATTAAAAAACAAATAGATGCTGATTTATCATTATTAATAAAAAATAATGAATTAAAAGTATATGGTATTAATCCATTAATTGTAATACAAGATGGTACAAAATTTGAAAGTGATATTCAAACACCAGTTGAAAATAACATAGATGCTTTTAATGAAGAATTTAATCAGCAACAATTAGAAATATTTTATAATAACTATAAAAATTGAAAAAAATTTACTATTATACAAATACTTAAATGGTACAAAAAATCTTATTATTATTCAAGTTATCATTTATCATGAGTGAAGAAAGAAACAATAATATATCTTCTATTAAAAATAAAATCACACTTTGTAGATTTATATCTTCAAAAAGTGGTTGTAAAAATGGTACATCTTGTAAATTTAGTCATAATGTATCAGAAGTAGAGAATTGGAGATTAAAGACCGAATTAACACCAAAAGAATTAATTAAAGATGAAGTAAATAAAGCAGTTCAATATAATAATTTAAATGAATTATTTGAAAAGATGTTATCTACAGAAGAAAATTATAATAAATATTTTTCTGCAGTTGAATCAAAATTTTATAATATTTCAATTTGGAAATTACATAAAAAATCAATTAATAAAGAAATATTTGATAATATTAAAAAAGATCAAGTTGAATTAGATGATGTTATCTTGCCATATGGATACATGCCTATCTGTTTATATTTTTTATTCAAGGGTATTGCAGCAAAGATATATAATGAAGGATCATCTGAACAAAATATTAGAGAAATGGAAGAATGTTTTGATGAAATAATTGATTATACTGCAACAAAATATAAAGATCAATATATTAATGTATTAAAAATGGTTGCAGAATATAGTAATCCATCGTATGATTATAATATAATTAAAACATCAACGTATTATTTTTGTGATAAAATTATTCAACAGTATAAAATGGATTTATCAAATGAAGATTATAAATTATTAATGAATGACGAAGTTAAAAAAATATTTGATGATAGATCAAAAGATATTGATAATATTAAAAAGAAATATGAATATAAATTTGGTTCAATAAAAGATGCTGATAGCGAAAAAAATTTAAATTTTTGTGTATCTGATATTGAAAGAAAAATTAAATTATTCAAGTTTTCTTTCTTTGAAGAATCATCAAGACCAAAAATATTTAAAATAACTATGAAACCAATTGAACAATATAATAAATTATTAGAAAAAATATTAAACGAAACTAATAAATTTGGAACACCATACAATCAAGTAATATTAGGTCAATTATTATCATTAATAAAAATGTATTTTACAGATAGTACTGAAGAAAAAATTAATCTAATACTATCTAAATTACCAAAAGATATATCAAATGCATATTTGTTAATTAAAGATTTTAAATCTAATGATAATATTTCTTATTTATGGTCATATATTAAAAACTCAATTACATTAGAAAATATATTATCTATTTGCCCACCTATTCTATATGAATTCTTTAAAGAAGAAGTACGCGGTATTAGGGAAGCATATATTGGAGAATATATGACTACATTTGAGTATATATATAGTATAAGTTCTGTACATATTAAAAAAGAATTAATTGAAATATTATCAAAAGCAGATTATAAATTTGATTTTATTCTAAAACGTTTATAAATGATTTAAATATTTATTAGCTAAATTTAATAATTTTTTTTGTTCATCATTGGATTTTTTATTCCATTGAGCAACATTTCTAGCAGCAGCATAAATTTTCTTTAACATATTTTGATTCTTATCAATAAATCTATAATATAATGCATCCCATACATCCGTCCATTTATATTCTTCATCACCTAATTTAACTAAATTATCTTTTTCTTTATAGTCACTCATCTTTAAAATATAATTCGAAGATGAATAATAAGGTCTGGTCATTAATAATCCACCATCTGCATATTGAGACATACCATATATATTAGGAACCATAACCCAAGGATATGCATCAATAGTAAGCATAAACCATTTGAATACATCATTAGGATTTATTTCACATAAGAGCATAAAATTTCCCATAACCATTAATCTTTCAATATGATGTAAATATCCAGTATCATTTAATTTTTTAATTGTATTATCAATAATTGATATTTGAGTAGTACCATTCCAAAATTTAGGAGAAATATTACGATTATGATTTAAAAAATTCTTTTCAAATTGTTTTTCATAATAAAATTCATAAAAATATCTCATAGTACTTTTCCAACCAATAATTTGTCGAATAAATCCCTCAAATGAATTAATATTTATTTTATGTTCTAATGGTAAAATTTCATCTAATACATCTTGATCAGTTAATAAACCAATATTTAAAATAGGAGATAAAACAGAATGAAAACCAAATTTAATATTTTTTCCAATAGCGTCTTCAAATTCACCAAATAACTTGAAACGATGTTTAATAAAATCTTGTAACCATTCATGTGCTTCTTTGTGATCAATTGGATAAAAGAAATTTTCGGATGAACCAAAATTTTTAGCAAAATGTTTTTCTACATATTTAGTAGCTTCTGTAACATATTTGTTTTTAATAGTAGAAGGATTAAATACATCTTTTTGGTTTTTTTCATATGGTTTTCTATTTTCAGAATCGTAAGAGAGTTTTTTAATAGGATATAATATTTTTAGTCTTTCTCGTTGCCATCTATAAAACTGAGAATCATGTACAAATCGTTTGCTTTTGTATTTATCATTAAACTCTAATAAATCTTCATATCCAGTAATAAATCCAGGTGTTTCATACATTTCAATATCAAATTTATTCTTTTTAGATGACTTTTTTAACTGATTAACAATATCATGATCTACAGGATCATAGCAAATTATATCATTTTTAATATTATTAATAAATTTATCAGCTTCATCGAATTCAATATAATTTAATTTATATTTATCTTGATAATTTTTCATAGAGGCTCTGTGTAAAATTAATTTTAATTTATGGGTATTATATTTACTAAAATACACAGGATGTTCTATTAAATATATTTTATCTGATTTATCAGCATCTGTAATGAGTGAATTGTCATTAAATAGATGAACTGGGAATATAAGTATAATTTTCATTATAATTGAAAAAGAATAAAAATTGATAAATATATTATTTATTAAAATATTCTGTTTATAATTAAAACAATAAAAGATGCTTAATATCCAATATCCTCTCTTACACGAATGTTTAACCTTAATTAAGAGTAATAAAATTAAGAAACGTAATTTTATTTCAAATATTATGAATGTAAATGATATTTCATCTCATAATATGTTAATTATCAATGATTATGATGCTACAACTAAAATTACACCATATTTAATTACGTGTGATACACCTCTTAAGACAACTGATACAACACAATGTATTACAATGAATAATGCAACACATATTTTTAATGTTGTTGTTATTATTCTAGATGCATTGAATTATGAGCAAGTGTTTTCAGAAAACGAATATTATATTTCAATGAATATGATGATAGAATTAGTAGTAAATGTTCATAATTTTGTAAATAATATTTATTATTATAACGGATTGAATAGTCCGTATAATGATTTTACACTAATTTTGTGTGATTTTTTAAATGATAATTATGATACTAAAAAATATGAGTATCTAAATACATTACACATGACATCTAAATTAACATGTTATCATAGTGACGAAGTAGTTGAGAAAATTACAAATTCTTTTCGTATCCATTTCAATCAATATAAACGATCAATTGAATCCGAATCAACACCCGATAGAAATAATAATCGACTCGGGGTCATCGGAATCGAAGACACAAGAGTCACCACAATCACCAAAAATACAGATCATAGTGGAGAAATGATTGAATCTGATTCTGTTGATAATGGTGATGAATCTGAGGAATCAGAAGATAAACCAACAGAAAGTCTATTAATTAAAAATGAATCAGAAAAATTCAAATTTAGTGATTATATCACTGATATCAGTGATAATGGTAATGAGATTCAAGATACACAAGATATAAAGCCAAAACAAGATAATATATTAGTAGCTTAAAAAATTGAAATTTTTTTAATAATAAAACAATGAGCATAGTATTAAATAAAATGTATTATCTACCGTCATCTTATTATTTTCTAGAAGAGAATAATATATATAAAGATGTCTTTGATGTCTTAGTAGATGAAATGGAGTATAAAAAGGATAGGTATAGTAAGGTCTTAGACCGTATTCCGATTAAAAGTAAATTAATTGAGAAAACAGTAGAATATAATGAGTATAAAAGTAGTTTAATTAAAATTATACTTGCTAAATATGCTCATATGAATAAAGATGGAACAGGAAAAGAATTGATAGATGATATAATGAATAAATGGAATAATAATGAAAAAATTGTAAAAAAATATAGAGAATTAAAATACGAAAATACAATTACAACTATTAGTAAATATGAGAAAGAGATAAATAATATAGAAAAAATATTAATGTTATTTAGTATTCAAATATTAGAAAATTATTATAATTAATTTATTTATTATATTATATGGGTAATATAATATCTGATTCAAATGGGGATACAAATACAACTAAAATAAAAAATACTTCTTTTGAAAAAAATATTAATGATTTATTATTAGAATTAGATTTATATTCATATGATCCAGTACCTGGAAAACAAAACAATAATCCTAATAATCCAAATGGAGGTGTAAGAACTATTACTATTAATGGTGGTAAAAAACACGCTGGAGAAGTGGATTTTACAAAACAAGGATTAGCTAAAAGACCTTATACAGGATCACTTGATGCTAATGGAATACCATCAGGATTAATTGATATTAATGGAATAAAATATAATCTTAGTTCAGGTGAAAAATACGAGGATAGTAATTATATATCTAATTTGGGTAAAATATATTCAGGATCAATAGATTCAAATCCATGGAAAAATACAAATAAATATTATAATTTTAAACGAGGATTTTGTACTGCGGCTAGTAAAGTTCCAGTGGAACTAGTAGGTGTTCAATTACCAGATTTATTAGATACATCTGCTCCATCTGTACAATTAAATAATTGTTTAAAATATGGTACAACTACAGTAGGTACAGCTGTTCCTATTCCAGATATAAATAAATCAACAGATACGTTAAATACACCAGGAACAGGATTAACATCTAAGACAGTATATGGACAAACATTATCACCTGAATGTTCTAATATATTAGATAATACATTTACAACTTCATATGTTAATGCAGATATTGGGGCATATTCTAAATTTACAAAAGTAGTAGATTCGACTGTTTCAACACTTGATATAAAGACAAATCTTTTTCAAGAAAATGATGATGGTAGTTTTACAATTAGAAATGTAAGTGCAAAAGATGATAGTAAAAAACAATACAATACCGGATCAACAAAAGCAAATGCTGTAGCAAATGATACAGTAAGTGCTAAATGTCAAGATTTTTACATTGATTTTTGTGATTATTATTATCAATATGATTTTATAGATGGAATAAATCAGAATAGTGATTTTAAAAATTATGTATCTAATGTTAATCGAAATGCAAATTATACAAATAATTTAAAATTTTTAAGCAAACATATACCAGATTGTACATGTTTAAATGATATTTCATATAGAGATACAAGTGGAAGTCCAAATTCTGTTGATATAGCATCATCAGGTGTTACTGATAAAATAGCATGGTTTTGGACATCATCTGATGCATGCGGGTTAATGATACCAGGAGTTAAATATCAATATGGTATTCATGAAGCTTCTACGACTTTTGTTGATGCACCTTTATTTAATATGAAATCAGGATCAAATAATAAAACAGGATTTGCTGAACAAAGAGACCCTATTAATACAAAATCACAAATGACAGGAGCAGGTGCTAATTGGTTTGTTTATGCATCATCTGGAAGATCAGGTCAGATAAGCAACACTAAACAAATTTGTAATATTACCCAAATTAATAATATATCTAATATAGGAGGTGGTGTAGCAATTTCAGGTGTTAATTTAACATGTAATAATACACTTACACAAACAAGTAATCTTAATACAGGTGGTAGTCCAGCTTCATCAGCTGGTAGTCCAGCTCCAGCATCCGCTGGTACTCCAGCATCCGCTGGTACTCCAGCATCCGCTGGTACTCCAGCACCGACTAGTAATGGTACAACCATATCAACATTTAGTGTTTCATATACATTACCTGGTACAACTACTACAAAAAATATAAAAGATATTACTACACCAATTAATCCATATGATAGTTTAAATGCAACTTTATCATTCCCAACTGGTACAGTAATACCAGGTAATTTTTATTCTATGCCATCTGGTTCAACAACATATACACCAAATTATGGTTTTGGATTTATATTAACATCACTATTACCATTAGGTACAAATACACCAAGTAATTTTAGAATGGGAACATTTACATGTGAAACTGGAACTACACCGCCGAAATGTGCTAATAATACAGCAGGACCAATGACTGTAATAGTAAAGGCACCATTTATATATGGAAAAACAACAGATGAATATGGATCAAATTATACAATATATTTTATGTCTGATCCAAATTCGAATGTAAATAAATTAACATTTGCACCGCAAAATGCATACGGACCAATATTATTAAAACAATATGGTATGCAAATTACAAATTTAATACCTGGTAAAACAGCAGCATCACTATTTTATTTACAATTTAATATTAAATTTAATTGCTTAGATACTAGTTTCTTATTAAAATATGCAATAGTATTAACACCAAAAGATACAACAAAACCAACATTAACATTATTTGGTACAGACTTTTTTGGTGATGTTAAAAAAAATACAGGTGCAGATCCAGCATCACAAAGTTTTGATAAAAATGTAGATGGATCATTAACAATAGGTAATGCATCAGGTACTACTATATTAGCATCTCAATATACATATAAAATAATATTAGATCCAATTATTACATCAGCAGCTGGTGTTAATACATATAAACCAGGTAATGAAATGTATTACAGTAGTAATATACCATCATCATTAAGTGCATCTGGAAGTTTAATGGATTTTAGTACATTAATATCTAGATTTGTGTCAATGAGCATTGGATATTTAGATCCTAATAATTATAATCAATTTACATTATTTCCATCAGGATCAGCTACGTATGAATTAGGTAATACTATTGTAATTGATTGGCAATTTTCAAATAACGATAAATATACTGGTATAGATTTTTACTATACATATACTGGTTTAACAACACCTATTAAAATTAATAGTACAACATTAGCAATGAATACAAATACAATATCATTTCCTGGACCAGTATTTGCAAATGCAACAACAATATCTATTTATGCACAAGCATCTGGTGGCACAGCAGCAGTACTAAAATCTAGTGCAAATTTTCCTATTTCATTAACATCAAAAGCAGCACCGCCTTCAGATAAAACAGTATCTATTTTATCAAATGTTAAAATAACAAATTCAACACCAGGTATTCCTTTACCTACAGCAACATTAATAGGTTTTGATATTACTACAGGTACTACAAATTATTCTACTGCACCTGCAACAACACCTGGTGTAACAACTAGCGCAACTAATTACGTTGTAGGACAAATTAATGATTCAAAAAATAAAACTATATCAGCATCATTAACAGATAGTACTAGTAAGCCAGTTGCAGCAAATGCAACAATACAAATAGGTGCAGTAATTAATGTAACTTGGTTATTATCATCACCTTATCCTGTACCAGTACAAATTCAAGTTATGTTATTTGGAGTTGTATATGGAGTAATAACAGCACCAGCGACTTCAACAACAGGTATTTATAAATTAACAATATATGATTTTAATGGAAGCTTACCAACTCAATCAACAAATTTAAGTCTTAGTGTATTTGGATCAAATGTTCCAGTAGTATCAACACCAATAAATTTAACAGTAACAAATCCATTACTTACATATACTACATTACCAGCTGGTAATATTTTAACAAGTTCTCCAACTACACCATTTACATGTGTAAGTAATAATACTGCAGGATCAAGTATAATTAATAGTTTAACAGTAAATTCATCCACACAAAATGATAATATGTATTTTAATGTATTTAAAGGTTTTAATTCACCTACTGCTATTAATAAAAATATTATTTCGTTAAAAAATGTAGATTTTACAAAACCATTAGTAATTAATTATACAGCAAGTAGTGCAACAGCATTTACAAATGTATATGATAATATCCGTAAAAAGAGAAAAAATATTGAGAAATTTTCAAATAATAAATTAATAGAAGGTTTATCTACTAATCAAATAAATATTAATACATTAAGATTAGATTTATCAAATGCATCAGGATTTAATTCAAATTTAAATTTAGATTATATTTTTAATAATTATTCAACAGTATATATACAAAATTTAGAATTATTCTTTGATACAACAAAAATAGATAATGCAGTATTTAATATATCATTATTAGGAACACCAATAGTGTCAAATGGTAAATTAAATAATTCAGGATCACCAATAAATATTGAAGTATCAACAGTCAGATTTATTGGTATAATGACATCAAAAGTATTTGTACCTGTAACAATTCCAGGTGCGTCAATGTTTGTATATTCACCAAATATAACAAATTCAGATGGTACATGGGCAAATTCATATGTATTAATTGGTAATAATGGATATTATTCAATTTCACCAGCAGATGCATCTGCAGTGCAATCAGCAAATTCATCAGCATCATCAGGATTATCAGTATTACCTGCACCTTCAGCTGTTTCTAGTTCTGCATCTTCAGAAGTACCTAGTGGAGGAACTAATTGGATGATAATTGGTATTATAATTGCAGTATTATTAGTATTATTTGCTGGTGTATATTTTATGTTTTTTACAAAGAAGAAATAGTCAAATTATAAATATAATTTCTAATTAAAATTATATTTAATAGTAATATGAGTACAACACCAATTGTTGATCCTAGATCAACATCAACTTATTTTAAATATGTTTATTTAGCAGTAGATTCTAATGGAAAAACAACTTATCCTAATCCGGATTCAACATTACAATCAATAAATAATGCTTTTGGAACAATATTTAGTAATGTTACAACATTTAATAATGAAGAATCTAATTCACATACATGGGATAGTAGTTCATTAGCTATTATGGATAATCTAAAAAATATAATTAATATCATGAAACCATGTGCAAGTAGCACTGATATAAATAAATGTTCTCAAGACATGTGCAAATATGTACCAGAAATCCAAGTAGTTTTTAATGCTTACACAGTAATATTAATGAAAGTTACATCACCAAAAAATAAAAAAAAATATAGTTTTTTACCATTTTATTCACAATATTATTTAATTGACTCAGTAACATCAAATCCAAATAATCAACAATTTGGAACATATTATTTATGTGGTGATTCATCTTATCAACCTAAATCAGATGATCCTGAAATGGCAGCTCAATATCAAGCATTAATGGGAGTTGCACAAGAACAATTAACTACAGTTCAAAATAATAACAATACCTATATATATTTAGTAATAGCAGTTATAGTAATAGTTATAATTATCATAATATTACTAATTAAATATTACTTCTTTAATACTAAATCGAAAATCTAAATTTTAAAATATTTTTGGTATCAGCTTTAGTAACATATATTTTATTTATTCTATATGTTTCTACATTATCTTCTTTTATCTCTATTTCTTCACCATATTTCTTTTTCATTGTTCTATATGTAATAATATTAATAGGATCTACATGAGTTTGATTAACACGATAATACATCATATGCATACATATATTAACAGGTATATCAAAAACAATAATTTTAACAGTATAATCAGTAGCTAATTCAATAAATTCTTGTCGTTTATTATAATCCAAATTTGTATTATCAACTATAATTGATTTATTATTTTTAACACCAGCTTTAAATTTTTTAATTGAATTTGTAACTGTTTTATCAGTATCTTGATTTATATAAACATAATCTGAATAATATTTTTTAGCAAATGTACTTTTACCACATCCAGGAAAACCTACTAATAAAACTAACTCTAATTCATCTTTTTTAATTATTGGTTTTTTTACACTTAACCATGATTTAATATTAGGATATTCTGGTTCTATTACTTTCATATTACCATCAAAAAATTCCTCTGTAAAAAATTTAATACCAATATTAAATGCAAAATTATAATCACTGTCACTATGATCACCTTCACGGCCAGCAGCATCACCTACATAAAAACTATTGTTCAACGGTAAATTATATTCTTGTAATAAATCCCACATACCGGTTAAAGGTTTTCGATAAAAATCATCGCGATATGCAACAACAACAGAAATATTAGGTTTAAAATTTTTTATTATATTATCTATTTTAAGTTTAAATAGATCTAGGCCTAATTTTTGATCTAAATTTTTTTGATTTGTAAAAATAATAATATTATAGTCAGTTAATTTATTTATAGTTTCAACAACATTTTTTTTAAATTTCCAATCATTTTCATCAATTGGAAATTTTTTATTACTTTTTGTAGTAATTAAAGTATCATCTAGATCAAAACTAGCTACTTTTAAATTTTTAATTAAATTAAGGTTGTATAAAACTCCTAATTTATTTATCCACATATTATATTATAAATTAATTTATTTAAACCCATTTTTTATCTTTCTCTTCATCAATAACTTTAATAGATCTAAGATAATAATATTTAAATGTTTTAACTATATTTAGCTTATTATATATTCGGTAAGAAAATACAATACTAAAAAGTATTATTATAATAGCACAAAACGGAATGATAATACTTTGATTACTTGAAGTTAATCGTTTATAGATTGGTACAAAATCAATAATAGATTCTGCAGCAGTAAAATTTTGATCGCAATTAATAATATTATCAAGTGATTTATGAAGTATATTATTAATATTAATGTTATTTGTGCTAATTAGCGATGTATTTGTTGTAATATTATTAAATGTATTATCAATATTATTACAAAGTTTCTCAGTATTAACTAAGCAATTAATATTAATATATTTGCCATTTGTAGTTATACCCAAGATAGAATTAGTTATATTAACCAGATCACAATATGATGCTGTCATTTTTATTTTATAATAAAAACATATGAATAATTAATTTAATTTTCAATTATTTAGATGAATAAAAATATTGTTCAATGATATTTTGGGGTAACCATACTTGTTTTTTATCTATAATAGCAACATACATAGATCTTGGTTCCATATCATCAATATTACCAATATATCTATTACCATTTAATATTCCACCGTCAATGCCAACAGCACCACAAGAACAATATTTAAAATCATGTTGAAATAAGCTTTCAATTGTATCTGTGCATTTTTTACAATATATAGCATGTCTGATTTGATTATACTTAATACCTGCATAAATTATATGAGGCATATTATTCAATATAATTATTATTTATATAAAAATTGATAATTACAAATTATTTAAATATATATCAATATTAATATTAAAGATGAAGTTTTGCAAACATTGTAACTATGTTTTAAATATTTCTAAAACTCCTATACAGGGAGATAATAAAATATTATATACTATTGAAACGATGGATCAATATTTAAATTATTTGAAAAATGTGTCAGAAGAAATTAATCATGAAGTGGAATTGAAGATAGATTATGATACATTAAAATCTAAATTAATGGGGAAATATAGGAAAAATACTAAAAAAGTAGATGAAATACTAGCGAGTTATCAAGGGATAAAAAATAAGAACAAAGAAGATACTAGTATCTATTTTATATGTAATAATTGTAATTCATCATTTGAGATAGAACCAGGCACGATTATATTATCAACTAATTTAGATGTTAATAATCAAACAATCCAGGATTATGATTTTAGTTTTAAGATAATGGATCCTACCTTACCAAGAACAAAAGATTTTATTTGTCCAAATAAAGAGTGTAAATCCAATGATAGTAAAGAAATAGAAAAGGGTGATAGGGAAGCTATTATATTTAGAGAGAATAAATCGTTTATAACCAGATATGTATGTACAGCATGTTTAACTGATTGGATTGCTCAATAAAAACTTCGCCTACGGCTCGTTTCGCGGCGCTACGCTTGCTCAGTTCGCTGCGCTCACCTGTTATGTGCAGCGACGAAACGAGCGTTAGCGACGTTTTTTTTTGATTTAAGAATTGAAATATATTTATTATTATCTGTAAATAATAATAGATATAATATGCCGCCTAAAAAAGATCCCAAGAAAGAAGTTAAAACTCCAAAGAAAGAAGTAGCAAAACCTAAGCAGGTTAGATTTATAAAATCATCTAAAAAAGTAGATGAAGAAACAAATGAAAATGTTGTGTTAGATGGAGCAAAACAAGAAGATTATGAGAAAAAAGATTTAGATTATACTGATAGTGAATTAGCAAAAGAAACTGAATTAGAAACAGAATTAGAAACAGAAGAAGAAGAAGATGAACAAGATATAGATGAAACAGAAAAAGATGATACAGAAGCAGTTGATGATGAAGTTGAATATGATAATGAAGAAGCTGGAGAAGAATTAGATGATTTATATGATGAAATGGATGAAGTTAAGGGTAAGAAAAAGAAAATTAAAGTAAAAAAAGATGATGAAGAAAATGAAGAAGATCAAGAAGATCTATGTGATTATGATTATGGAGAAATTTATGATGAGAAAAAAGACGAACCATTAAAAATTGTTGATAATAGTGAAAGAATTACATTACCAAAATTAACAAAATATGAGCGAGTTCGATTAATTGGAACAAGGGCTAAACAAATATCATTAGGAGCAAAGATATTAATTAAGCATACTGAAGGATTAAGTCCGATTGAGATTGCAAAATTAGAAGTAGAACAAAGAATGGTACCGATGAAGATTAAAAGAATTTTACCAGATAATACAGTAGAGATATGGAAGTTGAGTGAATTGAGCCAATAATTCTATAAAAATATGTTTTTTTATATTAATGAGTGTAATATTAAAAAAAGATAATATAGAACTAATTCAAAATACAAATATTTTAACCAAACTATATTTTGAATTATACAATCTACCATCTTCATCAGAAATAGATTTATATAATAAAAAACATAATACTGAATTCAATCTACAAAATTTAAGAGAAATAATTGCAGATATTAACACATCAATTCCATTATTTGATATATCGTCGCAAAATATTTATTTAATACCAGCAAATCAAGTATTTGAATATATTAATAAAAAATATTATCGATTACCTAATAATAAAATATTAACATTTTTAGAAAATGCAGTAAAAAATACGGCCAATCTAAAACTAAAAAAGAGATTAACCAAAAATATTAATTTTATAAAAAACTATGATTTTGATACATTATACAATACTTATTTAAAAGTTATATATGAAAATTCAAATCAAATTGGTAAAAATATTACTTATTGTAGAAGAGCTACGTATCTACCATATTTAGATGTATCACCATATTACACTAGATCAGAAATAATAAATATGGGATTAAATTTAAAATTAATTAAAGCGGATTTAACTTATTACGATAATGATAAATTAGAAAATTTATGTACAAAATTAATAGAAAATGACATATCATCTGAAATAATATTAAAACATCAGATGTATATAGATAAGAATAATGCACAACATATAATTTATTATTATACATTTTATGGATCTCTATATTACAATAGATATTTACGTGATCCTGATAATTATTACGACAAATATATGTCAAAAAATATAAATAAATTATTAAGTTTAATTAAAAAAGCTCCAGCATTTGACAAAGATTATTATGTATATAGATTTGTTTCATCTGATAAATATCTTGAAGATGTTAAAGTAAATGGAATATTTAAGGAAGAAAGTTTTATATCCACTAGTAGAAATCCATTTTACGAACCAAAAAATCATGTATTTGGATATATATTAATTAAAATCAAGATACCTAAAAATAAAGAAGGTATTGGATTATGTGTAGAACCATATTCATTATTTCCAAATGAACAAGAGATACTATTAGCACCAGGTAAGCTTAAATTAATATCTAAAGATAGTAATTTTAAATATTATCATCCTGACATAATTGCACAAAAAGAAATTAAAAAGAAATATGAATTTGAATATATTGATTCTATTAATAATATTGAATTAAAACGTAACAGAGAAGAAGAAATTAGAACATTATCTGATAATTTTACTTTAATTAGTACAGATTCTAATGAAAAGAATTTAGAATTTTATAGATCAGTACCAATTATAAATGACATGCATTATTTTAGATGGGATGATTATGTATTTCAGATATTTTATTTAGATAAAGTAACAGCGTATTACAAGTATTATTTTTTATTAGAAAGTAAAAAAACTGATCAAGAAATTATATTTGTAGTTTTACAAGACGAAGATACTCAAGAAATAAATTTAATAATAGAAATAGGTGATAAAATTAGTGTAAATTATTTACATAAATTTACTGGTGCAAAATCAATCAAAGATGAAGAATTAATAAAAATATTAAAATATTTAAGTAATTTATTTAGTATTAATACAGTGGTAATTCATCCAAATTATAGTAGATTTGAGAATAAAATAAATAAATTACCAAAATACAATATAGATGAATACTATGAAGAAGATTTAATTAATTTTTCAGCTGATTTAATAACATATAATAAAGATGTTTGGGATTATATTTTAAATAAAAAAGTAAGATTTGATGGAAATAATATTATTTTAAATAAGATGAATTTATATGGGTTGGATAGATTAAAAAGATTAAATCCAGAAGAAGTATTAAAAATAACAGACGTTGATGATTTATATAGAATATGGAAGAAGACTAAAATAACAAATACTACTGATTTATTAATCTATATCCATAATGAATATTTTTACTTATTAAAACAATTATTAGAAAAAATAAATAGTGTATTAAAAGTTAATCCTTTTATTTATGGGTATTATATATATTTATATGAAACATCATTCAATATGGAATCAGTAGAAGACGTATTTAAGGAGAAAACAACAAATAATACAATAAGAAAAAGAGAAATTGAATAATTTATCTTATAAATAAATAAATAACAATATATAGATAAAATGGAAAGAAATCCGGAAGTTGAAAAGTTATTTTTTCAAATTATTCCAAATGACGAATTTGAAATTATAATTGATCCTAAGCAAATGAACATGACAAAATTCATTACTCTATTAAAGTATATTGGATATCAAAAAACTAAATATGATAAAGTTGTAACAAAAGAATCTGTTTTAGATGCAAACATAGCTGAAGGTAATAATTGTTATAGAATTAGTATCACTGGTAAAGAAAATATTCAGGGTGTATTAAATAATCATCATCAGAAGAAGAATATTCAAGTAGTTAATTCATTACTACAAGAATCTAAGAGTGATATTGGTGATTATAAAATAATGAATAAAGTGAGAAAGGGTGTTATTGATCATAGTAAATATAGGTGTAGGTTAGCGAGTGAAACTAAAATTAAAGCTAAAGATGATACAATTAGATTAAAAGAAGACGATCGTCATAATATTGTATTTAGGTATAAACAGCGTGCAACTTTAGTTTTAGATGAGAATGAATTTGGTGTATTAAAACTAGATGTAACACAAGTTCAACAATCAACACAGTTAGCACAATTAGTTACTAGTCCAATTATGTATGAAGCAGAGTTAGATTTTTCCGCGAGTAAAAAAATTACTACAGCAAACAAGAATATTTTAAATAATATTATGGATACTTTAAAAAGTATTATTGGTACGTTACAAGGATCAGAAATAATTATTTCTCAAGAAGAAGAAAATTCAGTAATTACAGAATATCGAAAATTAGTATATGGTGAGAAATTAAGTGTTCATCAAGATTTGTATGCAATGCAGTCTAAATCATTAGAATTAATTCCACTTATAGATTTGCTACCTAATTTATATAGTGTAACGGATAAAGCAGATGGTGATCGTCACTTTTTATTTTGTGTTAATAATAATGTATATTTAATTACAAATAATTTATCGGTAAGAAAATTAGATGTAGAGTTAGAAGATGGTATTAATTGTAATAATACAATTATTGATGGTGAAGTAATCTACACTAGTACTAAATTAATATTTTTAGGATTTGATATTTTATTCGATAAGGGTATTGATATGCGGTCTGAACAAAACTTAACTACACGTTATTTACGATTAAAATCAGCATTAGAAAATATTGGTACTGTAACATATCCATGGATTGATCTAACACCACAAGAATCATTTAGTGTTGAAAACCAGCTTAAATATCATGAAAAGAGCATGGATAAGCATTATGAATTATTAACTAAATTAGTAAATGGTAAAGATAATAATATTGTATTTTTGAAGTATTTTATATTTCCTACAGGTGGTGAGAAAGCAGAAATATATGCATATGCTAATTTAATGTGGAATCAATATACATTAAAGTACAAGTTACCGTATAATTTGGATGGTTTAATTTTTACGCCATTAAAGCAAAAGTATTCAAGAAATTTGGAAGATATTAAGTATCAGATATTTAAATGGAAGCCAAAAGAGAAGAATTCGTTAGATATGTATATTGAATTTGAGAAAGATCCTAAATCGCAGGATATTATTATTGCATTTGATAATTCTGAAGTAACAGTAGATGATGAAGAATTTAGAGATGCACCTGAAGAGAAAGATGCTATGTATCAAATTGCAAATTTATTTGTAGGTAGAAATAATCAGGAAACTAATATTGAAATTCCTGTACCGTTTAAACGTGATCAAGGATTAAATCAAGCATATTTATATTTAGTAGATGGTGCAGTACGTGACATCGAAGGAAATGTAATTCAAGATAAGACAGTTGTAGAATTTACGTATGATACAGTGGATGTACGAGATCCAAAGAAAAAGTGGATACCGTTACGAACACGATTTGATAAAACAGAAGCAGTACAAAAATTCAAGCGTAAATATGGTAACAATGAAAGGATTGCAGATAGTATTTGGCAGAGCATGAATTTTATGATTGATATTCCTGATTTTGTGTTACTAGGAGATCCTAAAACGCATACAGATCATGTAAATTTATTAAGAAGTAAATTAACAGCGAAAGATATAGCAATGTATCGTGCATCGGATGTCTATTATAAGAAGAAGACTAATTTGGGTAAAGCATCACGTGACTTTCACAACTTTGTTAAATCCCAATATATTTATAATTATTGTAATCCATCACAAGACAGAAAATTAGATATATTCGATATTGGTTTTGGTCGTGGTGGTGATTTAGGTAAATATTTTCACAGTCGTGTAAAGACTATTACTGGTATTGATACAGATGTAGATGGATTATTTTCAGGTGCAGATTGTGCAATGGGTAGATTAAAGAATATGAAACGTACATTTCCCAATTTTCCACCTACAGAGTTAGTACAAGCAAGTTTTGGTATTTCATTATTTGATGTGGATAAACAATTTAGTGGTGTAGTGAATATGAGCGAAAGTAATAAAAAATTAATTACTAAAGTAAGTGGTAAGAAATATGATGTATTAGTAGCGATGTTTATGTTTCATTACTTATTTAGGGATGAAACAATGGTGAAGAGTGTAATTGATAATTTCAAGATATTAAAAGAAAATGGATATTTCCTTGCATGTTTATTTGATGGTAACTTGGTGCATGAAGAGTTTAAGAAACGTAAAAACATTGAGGAATATTATACAAGTGAATCGGGTGAAAAAGAATTATTATTTACGATTAAGCCGTTATATGATCTAGATACTAAGAATATTAATAAAGTAGGATTACCAATTTCGGTATTTAATACCAGTTATATGGATTTGGGATCTGAATTTGTAGAATATTTAGTTACACCAGAATTATTAGTAGAAACGATGAAGAAAGCTGGATTAGAATTAGTAGAAACAGAAACGTTTCAAAATGTATATGAATTGTATAAAGATTTCTTGTTTGATGCGGCGGGGTATGATGCTAAGAAAGAAACACAGAAATATTTGAGTGATGTAAAAGAATATTATAATATGAGTACGTCGATTAATAAAGCTTCGTTTGAGATGACAAGATTGAATAGGTTTTATGTATTTAGGAAAACAGCTTAATTTTATTTAAAATTGAATTAAATAAAATTAGATAAGAATAATTTAATATATATAAAATAATATGAATGTTTTTCAACTACCAAGTGTAAAGGATAAATTAGATACCATTAAATCGACTGATTTGGTACCTAAACCATTAAACTCAATAGGTTATAATTACTATTGCACACAAACGAATGATACATTCTACAAGTTAATAAATGAGCCATCTAATGTTGGTAAAACTTTTTATTATATCATTGATAATCTTAGTGTAAATATTCCAACATATGAAAATAATATTATGAATACAGCAACAAAGTATTTTGAGGAAAAGGTGGATGAAGATTTTCTTCAGCTATGGGATATATTTATAACTTTTAAATTGGCGAATGGGACTGTATCAACAAATGATAAAACAACACAAATAGTTTTTGAGAAATTAAAGAAATACACTAATCTACGGGTCACAAAAAGCAAGAAATTAACTCATCTAGTTATGATGAATGAAATTAAACTAAATAATAGTTTTGTTACTGAATTAGAAATAAATAAGAAGATTACGAAAGAAATTAACAAATTAGAAGATTTAGAAAAGGGTGGATGTTTTATAATTAAAGTGCAAGAATTAATTAGTCCTTATTCTCTACAAACATTATACCTACTATCTTATTTATTTGAAAATGTGTATATATATAAGCCGGAAATTTGTATGACATGGACAGCAGAAAAATATATTGTATGTGAGAACTATTTGGATAAAAAAGTAGTATTCAATACTAAAAATGATTATTTAACACTAGAACAGAATATACCAGATGATTATATTATAGAATTAAATACCATTAATAAGAAGCTAATGCAAGAAGAATATATAATTAGAAACAAGATGCGAATGTTTATTAACAGTCAAAACTACTATGGCGATGAGTATCATGATGCATTAGCTAGACAAGAAAAGGCATCTGATAAATGGGTGAGTACTAAATTTGTATTATCGAAGAAAGACTATGAAGAGCTTAAGAAAATTAAAATATAAACTAAAATTGAAATTTTAAATCTAAATCCTATTTTAATAGATATTAAATTAGGATGGAATATACTATTTTTGCTAAATATAATTATATTAATTTGAAATATATCATAGATATGCAACTACGATTTGAATTGCCACCTGAACTCATACCCAAACCTGTTCATCAAAAATGCACCTGGAAGCCGCCGTGCTATCCTAAGATGCAGAAGATGAAGAAGAATTCGGTGGATATGAAGTATATGAGGGCACCGAATCATTCAAAGCCGATGAAGAAATAAATTAGTTAGTTTTAATTTAATCATCCTTCGGTGGTGGCTTACCAAATGTAGGATATAGATATTTCTCTGCTAGTTTCTCACCAATATCAGTGGTAATTTCTTTGTCTGTTTTAGTACCTTTAGATAATGCTTCAATTGATGAAAGCATAGGTTCTAGCATCGAAAGATCATCATGATTAATAATTTTTTTAAATAGATGATGGTATTCTTCGGCAAAGGTTGGAAATGCAGCACGAAGAGTATGAGTATATTTAACTTTATCTTCGACATAAAGCTGCATGAAGAGTTCAGAAGACATCATTTGTTGGATTAGTTTAACGGTATCACGGATAGGTGTTCCATCTTTATCGGAAGTAACTGCTGACATTTTAATTATTTAATTAATAACATTTATTTAAATAATTAATTGATATATATCTTCAATATTTTTAGATTTAAGAATATTTTTGTATAATGTATCTGCATTCATATCTGATTTCTTTGTAAATTTTAAAAATGTTTTAATAATATTCATAGCGAGATCTGGTGAATTAATAATAGATTTTTGATATTCAATCATACTATAAGTAAAAACACGAATGACAGTTAGATGAGACATATCTGAAGATAATCTAGTTTTCATAAAATTATTAAATGATTCAAGTGAAGAAATATTAAATATTTGTAAATAATCTTTTATAGAAAAACTAAAAGAGGAAATTATAATATTATTTTCTTTATTCATATTATTAATGAATATTTTTCAAACAAATTTTACTAAAGTTATAGACTATTCTAAAAATTTAGAAAATTATAATCAAAAACAATTATACAATACAATTGTTGATTTACGCAGCATTCACGGTGAGATGTTAGGTGGATTTTATAATAACGTGAATAAAGATCTAAATAATAATGAAACAAAATTAGAATTAAGCTTTTTAGATTCAATGATTGATTCAACAAGAAAAATTCTACAATTAGCCGAAAGCAAATTCAATATGAATGATACAGAAGTAGCTCAATCACCAGTACAAGCTCCTGCACCAGTAATGAAAGGTGGTAAAGAACCTAAAAAATTAGAAGATTATAAAAATAAACCAATGTTAATGTTATTCCATGCTAAATGGTGTGGCCACTGTGTTCATTTCATGCCTACATATTTAAAATTAGAACATGAATATGTGGATAAAAATATGTTAAATATAGTTGCTATTGAAGAAGGACAAAAAGGTGGCAAAGAATTAGTAGAACAATATGAAATAACAGGATTCCCAACAATTAAATTATACGATGGTAAAGGAAAATTCCATGACTATAATGGTGGTAGAGACATTAACAATATTAGAGATTTTGTTAATGGGACATTGGGGAAGAAGGTGATTAAGGGCTAAAACTTCGCTGACGCTCGTTTCAGTCGTTTCACTCCTTCAGTTCGCTACGCTCACCTTAAATGGCGTTATAAATATAGCTGTAAATATACATGTAAGGTATTCTTTGAATAGCTCTAATTATCTACGATAATTACAGGTGAGCGTAGCGAACCGAGGAAGCTTAGCTTCCGAGACAAGCGCGCTAGCGCGCGTTTTTGTAAATTATCATACACGACGTTTCAGCATATTTAATATCAATTACTTCATTTTTAGTAATAAGTTCTGATAATACATTATTAATTTTTTCTTCAAAGAATTCAACATTATCATTTTTTATAATTTTAACTTTGAGTAAAGATTTTTTATCATATTGACTTGACATAAAATAAGATTTATGGTCATCAAATGATCCACATACAATTTCGTTTGACATATATCTATATAATATAAATATAGATATTTTTATTGTTCTTCACGAATCTTTAAGCAATACGCTTTTTTATCTTCACGTAGTAATTTAGCTGCATCGATATTTGCTGCTGAATCTGGATTAGGATCATGCAACAGCGAAAGAATACTAACAAAAATTGTGCGGACGTTTTGAATTGGACGCCACCTTTCTAGTTCATGTTCATATCCAGATACATCATTTCCTGTATGAAGAATAGAAATACAAAGATTTCCATCTGGATAAACATTTGGATGAAATAATTTACTTGTAAATTTAACTACCGGTGGTGATACCGGATAATCGTGTGGAAATTTAATTTCTCCTGTATAAACACCACCTTCATATGGTGATCCATGAGGACCAAATAGTACAAAATTCCAAAATAGAATGTTATCATCTTTTAATTCAAATGTAACATTATCTACTGGATTTTTATTTAATAAATCGAATTCACGAGAAAGGCGTACAGATGCAGTAGTCATTTTTAATATAATTAATATATTACTATTTATATTAATTGTCAATTTTTTCAATATTTATACCCATCTCTTTAGTAAATATTCAACTAATGGATCATTATTGTAATCATGTATATATTTAATTTGTTTAATCCCTGCCGCTAACATTATTCTCAAACAAATAATACACGGATAATGCGTGATATAAGCAATAGAATTATTAGATGTAACACCACGTTTGGCACAATCAGCAATAGCATTTTGTTCTGCATGAACGGTTGCTTGTTCATGACCATCTCTTACAATACTATTATGTTTGCAACCAGGTAAAAATCCATTATAACCTTGAGAAATAATTCTGTTATCGATTACAAAAAGACATCCAACTTGTAATCTTTCACATGGACTACGTTTAGCAGTAACTTGTACAATTTCTTTAAAGTATTCATCCCAAGATGGTCGAGACATTTAACATAAAAATTGATATTAAAATCTTTTTAAATATAAGAGAATTATAATAAATAAAATATACAAAATGTCCGAACCTCAAGTTATTACCTCTTTAACCCAAGTACCAAAATCAGGAAATGTTATCATTGATTTTTATGCAGATTGGTGTGGTCCTTGTAAAAAACTAGCACCATATTTTATTGAATTTGCCAAAGAAAATCCTGATGTTATATTTTTAAAAGTAGATACAGAAAATTGTGAAGATTCGCTACCAAGTGAATATAATGTATCAGCACTACCTACACTAGTATTTATTAAAGATGGGGAGCCAGTAACAATTATTAAGGGGTTTAATCTTGAGAGAATTAAAGATGAAATTAATAATCTTAAAAAATGAAAAACTTTTATTTAAATAATAAGAAATATAATTATTTAATTAGAAGATGTCACAAGTATTAACTAGACAGAATATCATTAAATTCTTTCTTAGGAATAAGAGAAAAAAGATAGAATTTAAAGAGCAAGAATTTTTCTGGGACAAATGGAATTGCACCAGTTTTCCTCAAGATCCAGTAATTAATAATATTATTTCATGTATTCTATATTCTAATGATAAGTTAGAATATGATACGAAGGGAAATGCATCGGAAGAACAGTTAGAAGAAGTGAAGAATTTTTTACAGGCATGTAATTTGCAGCAGACAAATTGGAGTAAGAAGAAGTTATTTGAGAGTATTAATCTTAGTAATATAAATAATGATTTTTTCTTATTTTTGTGTAAGGAATTCTATATTAATATTATTATTTGTAGTGAAATAGGGATTAAAATTTATTATTTAGATGAAGAATTTGATAAATTTATTCCAACAGTTGTATTGAAATCAATCACAGATGATATTACTAAACAGATATATTATCAATCGATATATTTAGAGAAAAAAATCTTAACAAAAGAAGATTTAGATAAGTTTATTGGATACAAAGATAAATTTATTATAGGATTGGAAAAGAATAAGAAATTTATATTAAAAAATTATTCATTAATTGAAGCAGATAATGATATTGTTGATATGGAACATAGAAGGGAATTAGATGACGAAGATTTATATAATGAATTTGAAACGATTGAATAAAAATATTTTATGTTATTATTATATGTCATATATAATAAGTTCATATCCTGAAACATATAGCACAACACCAATTATTAATTTAGATAAATATACATCAGTTGTTACAACAGATGATTTAGGAAGACAAACAGTAATTAATATGTCAACACCTGAATATTCTCCAGTATATACACCCGTTAATATATATGGAATACCACCATTAATTGGATATGAATATCAATATCAAGATATTAATGAAGATTCATCATTACATCAAAAAGTAATGAAAAAGATATATACAAATTTTTATAATTTTATTATTCCAAATCAATTTCCATATTTATTAAACTATGTTAAAAACTCGAAAAATGGATATACAATTGTAAGTTCAAAAAAAGAATATAGAAAAAATAAAACAAGAGAAAATGAATATGAAAATAAATTACAATATATTGCCAGAAATGTATATTCTAAATTAGATATGTACAAAGATGTTAAAAACTATTTAGATGTATATGATGTTAAATGGTATGAATTAGATGATAAGAAAAAAGATGTATTTGAAATGTTAATAAATAAATTAAAACATAAATTAGAAGATTTATTAAGATAAAATTGATATAATATTAATGTATATAATTAATATTATTAACAAATGCCACAATATTCATCTACAATACCACCAGTTGAATATGGTATAAGATTTGAAAAAAACTTTGAGTCTGGTTTTAGAATATGTGTATCATTAGTAAATGCTGAAAATCATTATATTGATAATATAGATGAAAATTGGGAATTATTTGAAAGAAAAGCTAGAGAATACAAAAAAGTAGTATTTGTATATATTGGATATGAAAAATATATTATATGTCCAAAATTATTAATTAATAATTATATTGAATATGGATATAGTACTATATATTTTGAAGATACTGGAGTACCATGTGATGCAAACTCTAAATTATATGAATTATGTAAAAGTAGTATTAGACATAAACAACCATTTTATTATTATCATAATCAAAATTGAAATATAGTTAATATAATGATATAATAGTATAGAATAAAAAATGACTGAAATATGGAATATGCCACCAATTATAAATCAAAATGAATGCGATGACATGCCACCTTTACTTGATGACAATCAAGAAGATTATGATGACATGCCTGCATTAATTGGTGTTAATCAAGAAAATTATAATGATATTCCAGCTTTAGTTAATAATCAAGAAGATTTAGTTAATAATCAAGATATTTACATAATTAATTATGTTGTACCTCAATTACCACCAGTATTAGAAGAAAAACCAATTTATATAAATTCTGATACCTATGATAAATCAGAAATATGTGAAATTATATATAATAATGAAACTATAAAATTAATATTTAATAGCACATATTCACCTGAATATGGATATGAAATGGAACTTTCAATGGATTATACTAATGTAGATTCACATAATATAGTGTATTTTTCACAAGGAGCATTAGATATATTTGAAAAATATGCACGAGTATATGAAAAAGTAGTTTTTATATGTATTGGTGACAATAAATATATTATTAGTGCAAAACTATTATTAAATAATTCGGATGATTATGGATATGAATCTATAAATATTAGTGGAACATTTATATCATGTATTCCTGGTTCAGACTTGTATAACTTATGTCAAAAAGTATTGTATCATACACAACCATTTTATTACTACTTATAAAGTATTATTACTAATTATAATACGTTATAAAATGAAATTAATGGAAATTTATTTTAAAGAATGTGAGGATCACCAGAAAATATATGGCAAAGACAAAGCTATTTTATTAATGCAAGTTGGATCTTTCTTTGAAGCCTATCAAACTGATACCCAAGGATTTAATTTAAAAATTATTAGTGAATTAACAAATTTTGTAATTACAAAAAAAGACAAATCAAATCCAGTAACTAATATAGATAATCCATATACAATGGGTTTTCCATTAAATTCATTAAATAAATACGTTAAAATTTTAACTGATGCAGGGTATCAAGTAAAAGTAATTGAGCAAACAACGCCAAACAAAACTAAATTAAAAATAGAAAGACAGACTAAAGCTGTTTATTCTAGTGGTACAATGATTGATTTAGATATTAAAGATAATAATTATATTTTATCTATTTTTATAGAAGATTCTAATATCGGAGTAACTATCGCAGATATTAGTACCGGTGAATGGGAAATAAAAGATTGTATATGTGATTTAGATGATCAATATCAAGCATTAGATGAAGTAAGTAGGTATATAAATACGTATAATCCAGTAGAGATAGTAATTAGTGGTAATTTAACTGAAAAAACAAGTAAATATTTGGAATTAGATAGTAGAAATTATTATATATTTGATAGTAAAGATAAGTTATTTCATAAATTAGTGTATCAGAATAGTAAGTTATCAAAGATATTTAATCAGAAAGATTGTATTGAATATTTGAATATAGAAGAGTATCATTATGGTAGAATTTCATTAATGTTATTATTAGAATATATTGAAATGCATAATCCAGAATTATTAAAAAATCTTACTAATATTCAAAATTATATAAATAACAAATACTTGTATTTGGGAAATAATGCATTAAATCAATTGCATGTATTATCAAATGAAGGATATCAGAACAAGATAGGTAACAAGTACAAGTCGTTATATGATGTAGTTAATTTTACATTGACTAATATGGGGAGACGACGATTAAAAAGAGAATTATCTCATCCATTAGTTAGTAAAACAGAAATAGAAGAGAGATATAATTTAATTGTGAAGTTTAAAGATCTTGCTGAACAAATAAAAGAAGATATGTACTATATCAATGATATTGAAAAAATGCATAAAAAATTAATGGTAGGAGAGTTACATCCATTTGAGTTGTATAAATGGATTGTGAGTTATGAGAGAATTATTAGTTTAAATAAAAAATTAAATAAAATTTATCCTTTGTCATCAAATATAACAGAAATTTATAATTTATTAAATAGTACTTTTGATTTAGACAAGTTGCCTGCATATACTATTAGCCAAATTAAAGAGAATATTTTCAGACCAAAAATCAATGATGAATTAGATAAAATTCAAGGTAAAATAGATGGAAATAGAATATTATTAAAGAAAGTGGCTAATTATGTAGAAAATTTTGATTTGAAACAAGATAAAAAAACAATTGGTTGTAAGGTGGAATTTAATGAGAGAGACGGGTATCATTTAATTACAACCAAGAAAAGGTGGTTATCGATAGAGAAAGAGATTAAAAAAGGTAAATTAGAAGGTATTAAATTAGAAGAGTTAATAGGAAAAGATAATTCGGTGAGTGGGACGAAGATATTTTCAGAACAGTTAAAGAAGATATCTGATGAGTTAATTAGGAGTGAGACAGAGATATGTAACAAGATGCAGGAAGCATATGTAGAATTTAGTATTAATTTTTGTGAAAAATATAAATTGGATATTAATAATATTATTAATTGGGTGTCGTATGTAGATTTTATTTATAGTGGTGCTCAGTGTATTCATAAATATAGATATACAATTCCTATTATTAAAGAAGATAGTAAGTCATGGTTTTCATGTAAGCAGATTCGTCATCCAATTGTAGAACGTATATCGGATATTTATATACCGTTTAATATTGATTTGGGTAAAGAATATGTAGGTATTACATTATTTGGATTAAATAGTGCGGGTAAATCTACTTTACAGAAGAGTGTAGGATTAAATATTATTTTAGCACAAATTGGTTATCCAGTAGCTTGTGTAGAATTAGAGTATTCGCCGTATCATTCGTTATTTACAAGAATATCTGGTAATGACAATTTATTCAAGGGATTATCGTCTTTTACAGTAGAGATGTTAGAAATAAGAAATATATTAAAGAGGACAGATGAGCATTCATTAATTATAGCGGATGAGGTATGTAGAGGAACAGAATATGAATCAGGGTTGATTATAGTATTAACGATGATTAAATTATTGGCAGAAAAGAAGGCTAATTTTATTACAGCGTCGCATTTACACGAGATAGTAAAATCAGATATATATACTAAATTAAGTAATGTAAAATCATTTCATATTAAGATTAGTTACGATGAAAAGACAAATATTATAAAATATGATAGAGAGTTGTGTGAGGGATCAGGGGATAATTTTTATGGATTATTGGTAGCTAAATCATTGATAGATGATAAAGATTTTATACAGATATCAATGGATATTAAAAAGAGTATAACAGAAACCAAAATAGACACAAGTGTATATAATAGTAAAATTATTAAACAAGAATGTGAAGTGTGTCATAAAAAAGTAAAAGACAATGAAGTGTCGTTGGAGACGCATCATATAGTTTTTCAGAAAGATGCGGATAAAGATGGATTAATAAATAAGTATCAGCATAAGAATCATGAGAGTAATTTAATAGTTATATGTCAAAAATGTCATGATGATGTAGATAGGGGTAATATAAATATAATTAAAAAAATAGAAACGAGTAAAGGGAATGAATTAGTAATAGAGGATAAAGTAGAATTAATAGAAAAAGAAGAAGATAATAGTATTAATAAATTAATAAAGGAATTGCATAGTAAGAAATTATCTCAAAAATTAATAAAAGAGAGATTATCAAAACAGAATATTAATATTAGTTTATCAAAGATAAGTAAAGTTATTAACTCTTAGAATGTGACGCATCTGTCGCAAATTTATCCGCCATATAGTTCCCATACCACATTTGCCAATCTAAGCTAGTTTTATCTTCTGGTTCGGGTTTATGCGAATTAACGTGTTTAAAGATGGGTTTTACCTTTTTGTATTTTTCCCTTATTTGAACCATAAGCTCTTTATTATCTACTGGTTTGCCATTGCTCTTTTTCCAGCCATTTTTTTCCCAATTAGGAATCCAGTCAATACAGCTATTATATAGATACTTGCTATCAGTTACAATATAGGTTTTTGAATATTCTTGTTTTTCTAGTATAGTAAGAGCTTCTAAACAGGCCATTAATTCGGCTGTATTATTGGTAATTTTAGGGTATTCTAGATATTTACTGACGTTTCTAGGGTCATCATCCCCAAAGAATATACCATATCCAGCGGCTTTATTATGCTTTGACTGGTTATTAAGGCAAGAGCCATCTATATAGACATAGGTCATTATATTAGTAAAAATTGAAAAAAAATTGATATATTGCATTCATTCTTAGTTTTAATCAAGATAAAATATCAACTTTTGTCATGTCTGGTTGTGGAAAAACAAGCGACTTATATAAAAAGCAACGGAAAGAAGCACGGGATAATTTATCCTTACTAAATTCTGCACGTAGAACTCATAAAACATCTAAACTGGATATATGGAAACCTAAAAAGACAAATGTGCGAAGGGATCCTCCTATACGATCCGAAACATATTTAGAAGAATTAGAAAATCAAAAACCTGATCCGAGTGTTTTTTACTAACTTCTCCAAGAAAGGTTAGCAGTAAAAAATGCTAATACTTCTGGATGCCATTTTTCAGGATTTATATTTTCTTTTAAATATTCAACAGCATATTTAAGCTTACCTTCTTTATCAAAGAATTTTTTTAATGGTGAAATATTAATTTTTTCTTTAGAAGGATTACCAATCCAATCAATCATTTGATATAAATGAACTTGATCAGTGCTAATAGAACCTTCATGATGAGGATCAAACATTGTTTTACCTTCAACTAATTCATAATACATAGCAGCCATAGACCAAAAATCAACTTTATGATTGTATGGTAATTTTAAAATAACTTCAGGTGCTCTATAATAACGAGTTTGAATACAGGGAAATCTTCTTTCAGCAATCATTTGATCGTAAGAATGAACGGTACCAAGATCAGCTAATTTAAAAGTACATTGTAGTAATTCTTCTTCGGTATAATTTAAATAATTTAAATCACTGTAAATTTCTTCAACATTTAGTACTTTGGCTAATTCATTTACAATTTTTAATAAAATATTTTTTTTACCTTTTCTAAATTTATCTTTATCTGTTTTTTTAGACATATCAAATTTTTGTCGATATAATTCAATTTGTGATTCATACATTTGTTTAAATTTAATCTTATCTAATTTCTTTTTTAAGATCTCTAATCGTTTATCTTTACCACATACTAATATATTTTCAGGTTTAATATCTGTATGTAATAAATTATTACCATGTAAATAGCTTAAACCTTCATTTACATCATCATGTAATTTTTTCATAACGGCAGGTGGGTAACCTTTATTATCTTCTCTAAAACATTTTAAAAAATAATAGGCACTATCAATAGCTAATTCTAGTACCATACATAGATATTCTTTACCATCTTCTTTATGAACAAAAGAATCAACTAATTTAATTAGACAATTAGTAGGGAATTTAGATACAACTTCTAAACATGATTTTTCTAACAAACCTTCATCATAACAATCATCATTTTGAATTTTAAGTGCAAAAAAATCATTTTTACTAATTTGATATACTAACCATACGGTTGAAAATGCACCAGATCCTAATTTATATAAAACTAAATAATCATTTTGAAATACTTCAAACTCAAAATCATTTTCTTCACTAGAACTACTACCATCACTTGAATTTGAATCACTCGAATTAGACATATTATTATTATGATTTAATAATAATAATATAACCGCATTTTTATGTAGAAGAAGGTGTTTCTCTATATTCAATAAATTTTGCACTTGGTGTTGTAATTTCACCTGAACTACTTACCGCAATACAAGTACCATCAAGTGTATTCCAATAAGGGGCATCATCTGGGCATAAATTTTTTGCTAAATATACTGGATATGATCTGTCATAAACAAATCCACCGTAAGGAAAATGTAAAGAATCATCAAATATATAATTACTGGCATCTGCTTCAGTAGCAATATATTTAACTTCTTGATCATTATTTTCGTCGTTTTCTCTATTATTTTCTCCATTTAAATTATTATATACCGCTGAATCTCTATCTCTTTCACGTGGTAATAAACGTCCCATTGTTTCACTTCTAACATAGTTACCATAAGGAAATGTTTCCATTAAAAAATAAGAACCGAGTGATATTATTAAAATAGTTCCAATAAAAATTATAAAATATTTGTCCATAATATAAATATTTATTTTTAAATTTCTCCAAAAAATCCAACAGTTTTAATATATTGATACATAGATTCTATAACAGGTAAATTTTGTGAAGTTGTAAATGTAGCAGATAATACAACTCTACGTTGATTTTTACATAATTTTTTACCTCTATGAAAAACTTTGTCACCTTCAAATAATAATGAATCACCTTTTTCTAAACTTAAAGTTACTGTTTCTTCATTACTATTTTTATATTGATAATTACCACATGTTTTTTCATATGTTACTGGAATTAATAATGTAAAATATCTACCATCATAATGATTTGTATCAAAATGCCAATCAATAAAATCACCTTCTTCTTCATAAACAATTAAACATAAACTCATTAGTTGTGACAAAGGTGTTGTCATTACTTTTTCACCAATAATAGAAGAAATATACGGTGTTAATGATTTATACCATTCAACAATTTTTGGAAAAGCAGATTTAAGATGTTTTAAACTAATTGCTTTTTGAGATTTTTGAGGTATTTTAATACGAGTACCATATTTATATGATATATCTAATAATGGTTTAATATAATCATCAGGTAATTTTAAATCTATTTTTTTAAGATGACAAAATTTATCACTAGGATAATTATCACATTTTTTAAGATAATTATTGTAATATGTCGATCTATATAAAAATGTTAATGATATATAAAATACTAAACAAAAAAAGCCAAATAATCCTATTAGAATCAATGGTAATAATCTATACATATCTAAATTTTGATTTGGCATAAATATATAATATATAACAAATATTGATATTATAAATATAATTTCTTTTTCCATACTATAATATATTATTTTATTTTTTAGTTGTTAAAATAAACCATTCTTCTTTTCTTTCTTTAAAATCTACAATTGGTTTTACATATACATTATATTTAATATTTGATTTATGCCAGTTAAATACATCTTTATCCGGTACATCTTTTAATTCAGGTATATATTTACGTATAAATTCTAATTTAACATCCCATTTTTTAAAACTGGTTGGATCATACATTCTTCCGCTCATTGTATTCTTTTTACCAAATCTATAACCCGGTACATCATATGGACCTAATGTATTGTTCCAATTACCATAATTATTAGCATAACATGCATCAATTAACATTTTGGAAAATTGTACTTGACCGCCCCAATGTTTTTCAAATGGATTATGATGAAGAATTTTAATTGCAAAATTAGATACATACAATCTTAATCGATTATGCATATAACCAGTTTTAATTAATTGTCTTACACCTGCATCTATTACAGGAAATCCAGTATTTCCAGACCATAGTGCTTTAGCTTCTTTAAGATTATTTTTCCATTTAACATGTGGGAAAAATTCATCTGTAAAACTATAATTATTATAATTAAATCGACATAATACAAAATGAAACATTCTCCAATATAATTGTCTTATAAGAGAAGTTAATTTAAATTTCTTCATTCTATTATGTACTTCAACTATACTTACACAACCAAATTTTAAATATGTGGATAAGAAAGTAGTATTATACACTAAATTATCACGCTCAGCATCATAATCTTTAAAATTACCCATATGATGTAATATTTTTAATGCTTCTTTTCTACCACCATGTACTAAATTAGTTAATGATTTATCATAAAAGTGGTGAATATCTTTTTTGTATGTTATTTCATGGAGTTTTGACGATGTAGTAAAATTTTTTGGTTCAGAAATTTCATCTCTAACTTTATTTTGAATACCATTTTTATAAAAAGCACTAAATATCTTGTAGATTTTATCTTTGTTTAGATATAGTTCCATTTTATTTAAACAGTGATCATCCATATTTTTTATTAATTCAATATCATGTTTCTTAATAACTTCATCCATTAATTTATCTCTTTTAAGAGAATATTGACTAAAATCAGCATTATAAGATATATAAGAAGGTTTAACTAATTTAATAATTTTTTCTAATACGTGATCAGGTTGTCCATAAAAGTATTCTAATTTATTACCAAGATCTTTATTTAAATCTTCTAAAGATTCAATCATAATTTTAACAGCTGGATCAGATCTATAAGATTCATTTTCTGATGTATGATCAATTTGAAATGGATCGAATATAAAAATAGGTATTATACCTTTAACTTTTTTTGAAAGATCATGTAATGCTACATTATCATATAATCTTAGATCACGTCTAAAAATATGGATTCCGGTACTCATAGAATTAATTAATAAATAAAATTTAAGTTATTATATTTATATTTCAATAATATTTATATTCCAATTATATAAAAATTTGAATATAAACTAATCAACAAAAATGCTTAGAAATATCATATACTTTGAAATTATCAAAAAAATGTTTGTTGGAACAGTAACAAGAACAAATGTATTTTTAGGAAGATGGGAACGAACAGGAGATAAATTAAATAAAATTAAATCTCATTGGGCAAATATTGATCATTGTGGTACATGTAGCAATAAAGAATTACCTAAAACAGAAAAAATTAAACTGTTAAAATAAATTTAAATTATTTTTTTAATATTTTTATATACTAAATTTAACAAAAGATCAAAGTCTTTATTCATACTAAAATTATACAGATTAATATATTGAGTATATATCTCTATCAAAATTGGTACAATATTAATTATTAAATCTTCTTCATAATAAATTGTAATTTTAATAGGACGGCACCAAACCTTAGGATTGAATATTTTACCAGCAGTTTTTGCAATTCTCCTGTGCATTTCAATATCTGGTAGAATTTTAAGAATTTCGTCTTCATCTTCTTTAAGATAAGTGTGGAGAAAAAGTCTATAAAAAGGCAAATTAACACCATCAGTCATAATATTATTAATATAATTATTGGCGTTTTCACCTATCTTCAGTTCTTCAAAGCGTGCCATTTTATATTTAATCATAAAATATAAAATGATAAATATGTAAAATATTATTCAATTTTTTTAGAAAAATTATGATTTGTAACTTTAGCTAGAATTATGATTATTGTAATTTTAATGACGTTTTTAAATAATTATTAATTTTATTTAGTTCTTGTTGGGTAGGAGGATTTTTACCATTTTCAATCGCTTTGTATGTATTAGCTGGCATATTTAATGCACGGGCAAGATCATCTTGTTTAAAATTTTTAGCGACGCGTGCTTGGATAAGGGTTTGTCTAGATTCAGAACTTAATTTTTTAAAAGTACAAGGTCCATCTAGATTTTCTAATTTTTTGAAATTATTAATATTCGTAATACTTTCTTGAGATAATTTGCTTGGGGTGGCAGTTTTTGCTGTATTTTTACCTCTAATAACAACTGGTGTCCAATCTTGATTATCTAGCTCTTGTTCGCTCATATAATAACTAGTATATTTTTCTTTAACTAAAATTTGTATTATAAATAAATATTGATATAAGATAGTAATTAAAATGAATATTAATAACGATATTAAAAAAATTATATCATATTTCAGTAATCAAATTAGAAATTTACAAAAAATACATAGTGTTTCGTGTATTAATTTATTACCTAAATCGGTGAATGTATTTAGGAGAACAGAAAAATTTACAAAAAATAATAAATCATATGATTTATATGGTTGGAAAGATGATGTATTAATTGATGTGTATCCTACATATAAAAATATTATAACTAAATATGATCTACCAAAATCGTGGGTAAGTTATATTAATGAGATAATAGAAGTAACCAATATAACTAAATTTGCATTGATAGTGTATAATAAGCATTATAATAAATACAGTAATGTGATAATGTTTAGTAACAAACAAGATATTAAAATTAAAACAAATCATACAATAACAGAAGAATGGGTGAGAGCAACAGCAAATAAAAATTTTATTATGGAAGATACGATAAACGACATATTAGGAAAGAAGAGAAAGCGGGATTATTCAAATAATAATATAATGGATGATGAGACAACTGAAAGATTAAAGATGGGACATGAATTTGAAAGAGATATTATAGATAAATTGATTAGTAATCATTATTTAGATTTTGTGAAGGTAGCGGAAAGTTATGAAGCAAAAGATATTAATAAGTATAAATTAACATTAGAAGAGATGAAGAGGAGTACGCCATTTATATATCAAGGAGTATTGCATAATCCTAATAGTAAAGAATATGGATGTGTTGATTTATTGGTAAGGTGTGATTATATAAATAAATTAAGTAATATTGAATATCCGTATTTTTATACATCGGGGAGTAAGATAAATAATCCGCATTATGTGATTGTAGATATTAAATGGCATAAATTACATTTTAATTCGGATGGAGTAACGTTGAGAAATGAAGGAATGATGGAAGTATTTAAATCTCAGATGTGTGTATATAATAATGCATTAGGGTATATGCAGGGATATTTACCAAATAGTGCATATATATTAGGAAGAGGATGGAAAAAAGTTACAACAGAAAAAAAAGAAATTATTGTAGAGAGCAGTCAAGATCCATTTGATAAATTAGGTGAGATTCAGTTTAAAGAAAGAGATAATAAAATTTTGGATAAAGTAGAAGAGGGAAGGAAGTGGTTAGATGAAGTTAAGAAAGAAGAGCATGATATATATAATCCTAAATATAATCATTGTTACCCAAATATGAATAATAATTATGATGGTACAAATAAAAAGAGGAAGATAGAAATAGCGGAGGAAACAAATGAGCTTACGTTAATAGCGCATGTAAGTCCTAAACATAGAGTAATTGCAAAAGAAAATAACATAACATCTTATTTAGATCCGGATATTAATGCAGAGAAGTTAGGAATTAAAGGTAAGACAGGAGAATTAGTGGATACATTATTGGAGAATCAAAAGATGACGTGTGCGATTAAAGGTAAATATCAAATACCCAAAGTAGTGAATAATGAAATATTTATGGATTTTGAGTACATGTATTGTTTTGAGACGGAAGAGAACATACCATATTTATGTGGTGTTGGGTATGTAAAAAATAATAAATGGAATTTTGAATATGTATTATTAGATAATATTACATATGAAAGTAGGTATGATATGTGTGAAAAGATTATTAATATATTAAATAAAATAAGTGATAAGAAGAGAATATTTACGTGGTCAGGTGTGGATAAGAAATTATTAATTAATTTATGTACAAAGTATGGACTAGAAAATAAATTAGGAGAAATAGAGTGGATTGATGCATATAAATTTTGTACGACGAATAAGATTAATTTTAGAGGAGCAAGGAGATACGGATTAAAAGAGATTGGTAGAGTATTAAGATTAAATGAATTAACAGATTTATCGTGGGAAAATAATTTATCAGGATCGTCAGCGGGGGTGAGGAAGCATTATTATAAGGGTGAAAAATGGGATCCAACTAATGTGATAAAATATAATGAAGTTGATTGTAAGATGGTTTATGAAGTAATAAGAAATCTTCGATTAATAAATAATATATAAAAATTAAATCTATTTATAATGTATAAATGGATCCATTAGACAAACTAGATGTATTAGTAGATGAAAATAAGATTTTAACAGATGTAAATATTGCCGCGCCAGTAAAATTACTATGGACACGGTTAAGGGATAAAGAAACTTATTTAATTCAGCAAAAGAAATTAAATACATTTTTTATTAGTAATTATTTAACAAATGATGTAAAAGCAGATACAGTTAATTATATTAACTTTACATGGGGAGAATTAAGAAAATATAATTTACCAATGGAAGTTGTTGAAATATTTAAAAGAAGATTAACTAAAATCCAGCTTTTACTTCAATAAAAACTTCGCTACGCTCGTTAATTTTTGAAAAATTAATTATCGCTACGCTTCCTCAGTTCGCTACGCTCACCGTTAATGTTCATTTACATCAATATTTCTTAGGCCATGTAAGGTATTCTTTGAATAGCTCTTATGTACTAAAGTACATAACAGGTGAGCTCAGCGAACTGAGCGTAGCGAAACGAGCGTTAGCGAAGTTTTATTTTAATAAACGAGAGATAACAACAACAGCGATTAAAATACCAGCAACAATCATTAATTTATTATTATCTGATACATTACTATCAGTTAATGGTCCAATAAGAGGTACTTTAGAAAGATCAACATTCATAGGGTGGTAATATGGAGACATAGAATATAAATAAAAGATACCTGCAGCAATAATAACAAATAAAACAACATTATCAAGAACGGTTTTACCAACACTAAAATGTTCTTTATTTTTAAAGTGTTCTTTTGATTTAATAAAATTAGCTAAATTATTTTTGAATGATTCTGCAATAGGTTGGGGTTCAGATTGAGGTGTAACTTTAGGTGTAGGTTCTGCTTCTGATGGAATTAAATGATCAGATACTGAGGGGGCAGTTATAGAATTAACAGCATTAGAGGGAATATTATTTTCTAGAGTAGATGAATAATTTACATCTGCACCAACAGCTGAATCAACAACAGGTGCAGCATTGCTTTGATTTACAAATGGTAAAACAGGGGAACCTGGTAATTGTGGTTGAGCATTAGTTGTTACAGGATTAGTAACTGGGCCTAATTGATTTGATAATATTGAATCAACTTCAACAAATTTAGGTTGAGCTGTGAAAACAGCCATTGCAGGTTCAGTGAAATCAATATCAGCATATGAATTATTAGATGAATATGCAATTGGTTCGGGACATGATTCTGCACTAGGAGATGCCATTCTTAATATATATATATGAAGAAATTATTATAAATTAAATTATTAATGATTAATTAAAAATTGATCTAAAGATTTTTGGAAATCATCATTAAACATTAAATATGGGATAATATGTCCAGGAGTTAATTTATGATTATAAGATAAAAGTTTATTTTTAATTTTACTTAATTCAACTTCATCTGTAATATTGTCACTAATCATATCCATAATATTATTAATATGGACCTCCATTAAATATTGTTGATGAACATGATAAGTTGTATTAAACTCTTGTGGAATATCATCTAAACTATTAAAAGTGAAGATAAATAGATTATCGCGGTCAGTTTTAATAACAAACTCGGCAATTAAATTATATAGATGTTTATTTGTTCTATAAAGATCTTTAAAATCGATTTTATTAAAGAGGACAATCACGCGTTCAGGAAAAATAGTATTAATATCTTTAAAAAATTTATGAATCATTGATTCAGAATAGTTATCACGGGGAAAGTTAATTAATCCATAATTATATTCTGACGCAATGGTTTCAATAAGAGTTGTTTTACCAATACCTTCTTTACCGGTAAAAACAAGACGAAGAGAACGAGGTACATTGTTAATAGTAAAATTATGAGAATGATCATTGAAAGCGTCAATGGTATCTACGATTTCTTTTTTAAGAGAGTAATTCATATAAATTTTATTTAAAGTGCGGCGAAATTTATTATTTTTGTGATAGGTAATTTTATCTTTCTTATTATCATAAAAGGCAAAATAATGAATATTAGTATCTACTGTAACATCAATGAATACCAAATAAATTACAATTGGTATTAATATGAAAATACCAGCAATAATAAAAGTCATAAAAAATGCTTCCATAAATGATAAATTAGACATAAAAGGATTTATATTTGTATTGATATTAGTCAGGATATCATGAAAGTCCATTTTATTATTGATTTGTATTAATAATAAAATATATAATCAAATAATGAATTTATCAATTTTTAGTATATTCTACTATTTTAAGTTCATCATCTTCTTTGTATAGTTTTACTGTAAATTCTTTAGAATAATCATATTCCATTAATAAATCACAATTATAATCATGTTTAATGTATGTAACCCATACTTTATTACACAATGGAATAAATTGATTATATATGGATTTTCCACCAATAATAAATATTGTAAAATCTATCTTTAAAAAGTTATATGTATCATTATATTTATTTTTATTATTTAATATGTCTTGATATATATTACTATTATCGGTAAATAATACATTAAAAATTTTATTATCTTGATATAAATTAGGATTACTTGTTAAAACAATATTTAATCTATTTTTTAAGGGTCTGTGCTCTTTTGGTATAGAAAAGAAAGTATTTTTCCCCATGATAACAACGTTATTAAAAGTTTTATGCATAAAGAATTGCATATCTGTTTTAGATTTCCATGGTATTACGCCATTTTTAGATAATCCATTATTTGAATCAACAGCATAAATAGATTCCATTTTTTACTATAATATAATTATATTAATTTATATACATTTTTATTAATCTATAATATGAGAATAGATTCATCTTGGAATAAAATATTGCATATAAAATTATATAATGAAATAATAGAATATTTAAAAGAAGAAAAATACATACCAGATAAAATATTTTTATTAAAACCTTTTACGTATTTTAAACCATCAGAATTAAGAGTAGTTATTTTAGGTCAAGCGCCATATTCTAGAATTAATTCAGCAACTGGATTAGCGTTTTCAGTACCAAAAACAGAAAAAATTCCGGAAACGTTAAAAAATATATTCAAAGAGATTAATAATGAATATGATAATAAATATAAATTTGTACATGGAGATTTAAGTAAATGGTCATCTAGAGAAAAGATATTATTACTAAATACATCATTAACAACAGTAGAGGGAGATTATAATAAACATTATAAAATATGGCAGAAATATACAGATATTGTAATACAAGAGATATCTAAAAATACAAAGAATGTATGTTTTGTATTATTAGGAAATAATGCTAAGAAAAAAAGAGAATTAATAGATGATTCAAAACATATGATTATTGAATCAATACATCCATCACCGCAAATAGCACATCAAGGATTTTTTGGTAAGAATTTATTTAAGAATATAGAAAAATGTGTTGGGGAGATTAACTGGCAAAATTCGTAAAGCGTTGCTTTACTCATCTCGGAAGCTGTGCTTCCTCGGTTAGCTACGCTAACCTTTCATGGCTTTAGAATGCATGTTTGTCTGAGTATAGCTTAAACTAGCGTAGCGAAGTTTTTCTCAGGCGATGTAAGGTATTTTTTGAATTGCTCTTATACACTAAAGTACATAACAGGTGAGCGCAGCGAACTGAGGAAGCGTAGCTGACGAAACGAGCGTTAGCGAAGTTTTAATTATATATCGGTTTCTCTCTAAACCATATATTAATAGCATATTTAGTATAATCACCTAATATTTCTTCACCAGCGTGTAAAGTATTATAATCAACACCATTATCATTCATATTTTCAAAATATATTGCATCACCTTTTTTAGGAGTAATTTTAAGATTAATTTTAGGAAAGATAGTACATCCACCACTATTTTCAGGAAGATCATTTAAATAAACTAGAACAGTTTTACTTCTATTACCTTTATTTATTTCAGTAGAATCGTTAGCAAAAAAATCATAATGAGGATTATATTTTTGGCCTTTTTCATATACAACAACTTGCATGGGTTCTAAATGCGATGTTGGTAGATTTACATATTCGCATGCACGATCTTCTAATATTTTAATAATTTTATCAGTACTTTTACCAACATGAGCAGATTCAGATGTTCTAACGTTTGCTATAACAGCAGCAGGATTATCTTTAGTATCAATAGTAGAAGGTTTTTTAAATTTATTACCTAATGATATAAAATGTTTAATTAGTTCATCTTCTGGTAAGAAATTTTGAATATATATAATTTTAGGTGATTCACTTAATATTGTTTCTTTGTATTTACTTACTTTTGTATTATTAACAAATGTTTGTGGATTAAATGAACTTTGATATATTGAATATAATAAATAAATTGATAATAAAACAATAAATAATAATAATATATTTTTTAGATAATTCATAATATTAATTTATAATTTTTTTTATTGATTTAAGCCCAATACTTCTCTCATATAAGTACAATATGGATTTTTAAGAACTTCTTGATTGTTATTATTATTTTTTAGTAATGTAATACAAAAATTATAATATTTTAGAGTATATTCATCACTTTTTTCTAAAATAGTATGAGGATCTGGTAATTCGTAACCAGGAAGAGTTTGTAAAGCTTTAACATAATATTCGTTCATAATAGGGGTTACTCGTGGATCATTATCATTCAATTTTTTTTCTTTTTTAATTTGTTTATTAATTTGTTTAACTTTTTGGGGACTGACAACATATCTATCGGCTTGTAATTTATTAATTTTAGTATGTATTTTATCCAATAATTCATTTCGTTTTGATGTAGCAGCTGATAGTTGTTGTTGTAGAGTCCCTGAATTCATTTTAATATAATATAAATATATTAAATATTTATATTATGGAGAATATTACTAATATTAAATTAAATTATCTTAAGAATAATGATCCGTATATAACGCCATTTTCTTCGGAATTTAATAAATATATTGAATATAATATAGATAAAATATTTTTAGTATTAAATAACGATGAAAAGAAACATATTTTAGATATGACCAAATCATTAGTAACCCTTATATTTTTTAGATTTAATTTTGAATCAGAAAACCAGTATTTATTAAAATTATCAAATGATAATGATAGAGATATGAAAATGATTATTATGTTATTATTTCCTCATATTAGCAGCGATAATGATTTTGAAATACATAAAAATTTATATTATTTAAAAGATATCAGTGTAAAAGATAATATATATAATAAATATATTACCACCATTCAATACGATAGGTCATTTTTTGATAATAATTCAGTTAGAACAGATAATAGATGGACATTATATGATTTATATAATAATTACTTGATATCTTTTCATACTATATATAAGTGTGCGCATCATTTGTATTGTGAATGGAATAATATCATACCATTAACATTAGATAATTATCAATCTTCATATATATACAAAAGTACAAAAGCATTTAATTTATATGCAGATATGTTATATGGATTAACAGATAATAATGAATTAAAACAAGTATTAACATATAGTGGTTTAGATGTTAGGGATATATATCATGTATGTATAAATGATTTATTTAATGATATTATAAAATATAAATGGTTAATATATGAAAAGTATGATTATAATAATAACAAAGATGTAATGTATATTGAGGAATTATATAATTATTTTGGAAATATATTTGGTCAAAGTATAAAAGGTAGTAATATTTATGTAGATAATAAAAATAGTTTTATAAATAAATGGTTTGGATTTATACAATTAGCAGGTAAAGATGAAGTATATAGATTTATTGTATATTATATATTGTATAATTTTCATAAACAAGCAGATAATAAAATAAAATTAACATTTGAAAAAGAAGAGGAGGAAGATGAAGATGAAAATGTAGTAAATATAGAGGTTAAAGTTAATGAATTAATAGAAAAATATGGTAAAAACAGTGAAGATATATATGATTATGTTAGAGATGTGGTGTATAGTTTATCAAAAACGTGGTATGGTAAATTAATATTTTCAGATAAGATTACGAATAAAATTGTATTATTAAAAGATATTGAATTTAATAAAAAGAAAATATTTGCTACACCTATACATAATAATTCATATATTAGTTATAAGAATATATACAATTATATTAAAAGTTTATTATTTAATGAAAAAATTGTTTATATTATAAAAGAATATGATGGATTAGAACCAGAATTTAAGAATGTATTTATGAATAGATTAAATGATCCTAATAATAGATGGTTTGGATTAAGTAAAGTATTATTATATAAATATGGATTTGATGTAAATACAGAAATTATTAAAAATAAAATTAGTGAAGTGATTAAAGAAAATTTTCTTGAAATAATTTTTCATGGATTAATAACCAGAGGTATATTATCAGAATTTAGGGTTAAATATAATTTAAAAGAAAAAGAGGATGCATTAAATGGTTATTATTTTGTAACACAGCAAAAATATAATGAATTAGAATCATACAATGAAAGTATAAATGAATTAAATGAAATATCGTTTAAAGATAAAGTTTTACAAAATAAATTTAAATGGACAACCTTTTTTGCTATGGATTGGTTACAACAAATTCATTTTTACAAACATTTTTTTAATCAAAGAGTAATGTATATTACAGGTGGTACAGGTGTAGGTAAATCAACACAAATACCAAAATTATTGTGGTATGGATTATATTTAATTGGAGTATATGATGGTAAAATAGTGAATACACAGCCTAGAGTTAATGCAGCAACAAATAATGCAGAAAGAATATCATCTGAAATGGGAGTACCTATTAGATATGAAAATTATACTGAAAAAAAAGCAGATAAAACAGATAATTATTATATACAATATGAAACAGAAAAGAAAAAACATATATCTAGTACATTAAGAAATGATGGAATTTCACCACCAGATAGTACTTTAAATATAGTTACAGATGGTACATTATTAGTAAAGTTAAAATCGAATACATATTTAAAAGTAAAAAGAAGAGAAAAATATACTACAAAAAATTTATATGATATTGTATCAATAGATGAAGCACATGAGCATAATAGTAACATGGATTTAATATTAACATTAATGAGAGATGCAATTCAAATAAATAATTCAGTTAGATTAGTGATTATAACGGCAACAATAGATGACGATGAAATTAATTATAGAAGATATTATAAATATATTAATGATAATTTATTAGCACCATTAACAACTACATTTTTATCTGACAAAATAGAAGCAAGATTTAATATACAATATTTATATAATAATGTTAGAAAGGGAAATCCATTAAGATATGATAGAATATCATTAGATAGAAGAGTACATATATCAAAACCATCAGGCGATACAATGTTTAAGATAACAGAAGAATATACTAAAGAAGATGTTAATACATATGAAGAATCGCAGGAATTGGGAATAATAAAAACAAAAGAATTAGTTAAAAATGCAGATGGTGATATTTTATTCTTTTCAACAAGTACAAATAAAATTAATGAAATAGTAACTAATTTAAATAATTCTAATATGCCATCTAATTGGATTGCATTACCATATTATGCACAATTAACACAAGAATGGTTAGATAAAGTTAATAATATTGGGAAAGCAGTTATTGAAGTTGATAGAAAAGATTTGTTATTAGTAGTATCAAATAGTAATAATAATTATAGAAAAGTTAATAAAAACCAGTATAATAGATATATAATAGTAGCAACGAATGTTGCAGAAGCATCGATTACAATTGAATCATTAAAATATGTAATAGAAACAGGATGGCAAGTATCGGTATATTATGATCCTAAATTTGATGTAGAAAAGAACGAAACAATTCAAATAACAGAATCATCGAGAAAGCAACGTAAAGGTAGAGTAGGTAGAACAGGACCAGGAACAGTATATTATATGTACAAAGAAAGAAGTAGAGAAAAGAATATTAAAAAATTTGCGATAACATTAAAAATGAATGAATTAATTTATGATTTATGTGAATTACTAAGTGTTGGATATTATAAAAATGAAGAAACAGAAGTAAAAGATGAATTATTATTTAATATAAATCCTGATAATGATAATACAATTGAAGATAATATTAATAATTTAGATGATTGTGTTAGATTTCAATATTTAGAATACTATACAAAAAATATAATATATAATAAATTTTATTATGGATACGGATATGGAAATTATAATAGATATACAATTAAAACTAATAATAAATATTGTTATAAATATAAACTAGGTGGATATGATATTCAAACAATATTTGATGATGATGGACATTTTTTTTTAATACATCCATTTGAAAATCAAATAAAAAGGAATGAATATACAGGTGAAATAATTAATTTAGATAAAAATGTAATAAAAACGTATGAAAATCAGTTTAATCAATTATTTAAATTAAGATTTATAGTTGTATCAAAAGAAAATAATACATATATTAAGACAGCATTATTTAGTAAATTGCAGGAATTATTAGAAAAAATTAGAAAATATATTGGTAAAGAAACAACATATAGTGACTTATTAGTATATATATTGGGAAATAGATATAATTTAAATAATGAAATTACATGGATTAATACTATTATTAAATCAGATGGTATAGAAACATTATCACAAAAAATAACAACTAAGAAGAATAAAGAGGTTAGTGATAATAAAGAATTAATTAAAAATTTTGGTGATACATCAAGTGATTTGAATATATATGTAAATATATTAAATAAGGTAAAAATGATAATAGGTAAATTAGAGAATTTTAATGTAAAAGAATTAGAATTTGAAAGTAGTAAAGAAGAATCAAGTATAATAGATAAGGATGATTTTGAATTAATACAAAATATAGAGAAAAAGGATAAACAAATGTTATCGCAAATAAAAATTATTAAAAATAAAAATAAAATTATTGATATAGATAGAATTAATAAATTTTGTGATTATTATGGTTTAGATAGTAATGTATTAAGTAGAATAGTAAAAGGGTATATTGATAAATTTAAAATAAGTAATATGATAAATAATTGGGTAATAGAGAATAATAAATATATACCATATTTTAATATTGGAGTTGATATTAGATTTATATATTTTTCAGTGTATTCAAATTTAAATAATATAGATGATACATCGGATATTAAAACATTAAGTAAAGATCCTAATTCAATTGTTACTGGCAAGTATATCCATTCAATAAGAAAAATTCAAGATAGAAATAATATTATTATGATTCATATGTCTAATTTTAATCCTGCTGTATATACTAAAGCAATTATTCCATCATTTATTTACCCATTGAAATCTCATCTAATAACTCCAATAGATGCATATCAATACTATCGAAATATAACTCCAGATATGTTAGAGGAGTATTTATTACCGGAAGAAGAAAGAAATAATAAGATATATAATAATGAATTATTACAGTTATTTTCGTTATTTAGAAAAAATTAAAAAATATATATGAGTATATTAAAAATGACAGAACATTATAAACAAATTGATATTAATGGTGAAATTTCTAGTGATGATGTTCAAGAATATGAACCAGAATATTATTGGTATAATGTAACTAATAATGAATATTTAGGAAAATATAAACATTCACGAAAATTTAGTAAGTCAAACGGTGAGGAATCATATCATCAATTTGAAAATGGATTAGCAGGTGGATGTAACTGGGTATTAATTGGATCTGATTATAGCGAGACTTTGCCAAATATAATAAAAAGAGTAATTAATAATAAAAAATTAGTGGATGTTAAAGAAAAAGCAATATTAGCGCGTAAAATTGCAGATGAAGCACGTAAAAATGCAGAAGAAACAGAATATGTTGCTAGATTAGCAGAAAGAGAATTATTAGAGATTAAAATGTATATTGATTCAAAATAAAAATTGAAAAAAATTGTGTATGTACAGTTTAATGAATTTTTAAAGAATGACCTCTTACCTACCACAACACGGTATTATTAAGGTTGTTATCTCGTCCGATAATCGAGATAAACGTAGTGCGCTGATGAAAGCGTATGCGGATCGAGAATTGGAGATCAACGATAAGAGGCTAAATGAGATTAATGTGGGTCTGCAGACATGCAAAGGGCCTTATCTCCTTGAGATGCTGAGGAAAGAGAAAACTGTTCGCGTATCGGAGCTCAATGATCCACGGCTAAATGAAATCAACGCAGCGATTTCGAAGACATGGGAAGACCAAAGTGCTGAGGAGACAGAGATACACAATGGGGCTTTGAGCAGGGCTTTGTGCAGTGCTCTATATGGGAGTAAGCTGCGAGTAGGGTATTGCTATTCAGATCAACCTGATAATGTAGCTTATTATTGTGGCTGCAAAAAATGCAATTCGTAAGCTTAAATCATATTTTTTTAATAAAAATTGAAAATATATATATATAATATGTATATATAATTTTTAATATTGTAGTTAAAATGCCATCACTATACACAGCAAAAAGTATTAGCTCTATTAATAAAGAATACCTTATACAAGAGCAACAAGAGCAATATGAAATGGCAGATCAGTATAAATATAATATAAATATTGTACTAAATATTATAGGTATAATATCATTGATAAATGTTGCAATTAATTATGGTATTTATATTGGAATGGCAATTTTATCTTTTATATTAGTGGTAGCTTTTCTGATAAAAGATAAAAATATTAGAGTGTTATTACCGATGACGTTTTTTTCTTACTATATTAATGAAGAATTTTCATATAATATATTTCCAATTGATTTTTATAATATAGTTAAAAATATTGTAAATCTGTATGATTATTGTTTATATTGGCCAAATCTTATAATTGGTGTAGTAGCTCATATATTATCTTATCTGATATTAAAAATGTTTGGATGTCATAAAAATTGAAACTTACTTAATTTATAAATAAATAAATTAAATAAATAAAGATGGAATCAATTGAAGTAGGGAAGCAAATATCAGTTGATGAAGTAGAAAAGTACAATAATTCATATTATTGGTACAATGTTACAGTTAGAGAATATTTGGGTAAATATCTTAAAAAAATAAATAATTTTTATGTATTTGAAGATGAACATGCAAATTCTGGAAGATGTAATGATTTACCTACTGATTCTGAACCAGATATTATTATGCGAATTGATGATGATGTAGCATTAGAAATAATTAAAGCAAAAGAAAATATTAAAATAACTGCTAATATAGCAAATGAAGCATATCGTAAATCAGAAGAGGCAGATAATATAGCATTTGCAGCAGAAAAATATGCAAGAAAATTAGAAAATGAAGTATTTCTATTATATAATAAAACATAAAATTGAAATTTTAGCTAAAACAACAAATCATAATTTATAGCTAAAGCTAAAAATTGAAATTCTATTAATTTATACTCTATTTATAATATTAACAAAAAAATGACTACTATAAATGGATTAGTTAATATAAATTTTATTAATGATGATAATACTTTAGCAGGAACGCAACTTGGTTTGATAATGAGCTATCTTTATCAAACTGTAGTTTTTACACCATTTATGATAAATAAATCACATTTTACGCATTGCAAACGAGCGTGGTTTATAATGAAAGATCAATATGTTGAGATGACAGAATCAAGATATGCGTATCCTTTTTATGTACGTATTTGGAATATTGTATCAAATGGCATTAATCTGTCTAGTGATTTTACAATTAATTTTCCTCAACAAAAACATGAGATATATGACAATGAGACAAATATAAAGATTAATAAATTTATAAATATTGAATATAATGGATGGCATATTAGTTTGCCGCCAATTTATATGCATGAAATAAGTGAAGTAGTGCCATTAGGATCAGTAATTCATTATAAAAATAAGATTACAGGTTTAGCGGTAAATTATGCAAAAGAAAAAACAATATTTTTGAGTATGTATTTTTTGAAACAGTTAATTAATGGTATAGATATTAATTATTCTGCATTATATTACGGTATAAATTCAAAAATGATTGTGGTAGAAGATTGGAATATTTATACAAACTTACTGAAAATTGGAGATGTTATCGAAAAAATTGAAGGTGTCCCAGCTGGTCATCGTATGTATATGGATAAAATTAAGACTGAAATATATATTGATACATGGATTTCGTGGATGTTTTTTGACAAGCCAGAACTTGAATTTACAATTAAAAGAAATGATGGAATTCATAAAATTAAAATACCTAGAATTACAATGAATATTACAATGCAAATAAAATATTATTCAGAAAGTAATGCAGAAATTACATTAGAAAAAATTAATATTAATAAAGATCAAGATAGATATGCTGTAATTGGTAATGAATTAAAAGATAATCCCAAAAAATTATTTGTTTAGACTATATTAATGGAGGATATTACCGCTTTCAGCGCTAATAGGGGCGTTGCCCGTATTACAGAAAATAAAATATGTCTAGTATGTTTTGATGAATTTACAGAAGAAAATCCAAGTTGTATAAATCCTATTGACTGTGAATGTAAATTTGATATTCATGAAGAATGTTGGATGACATGGATAAATTTTAAAAGAACGATAATAGAGTGTCCGATATGTCATAAAAGTATAGAAGATGAAACAGATGAAGAAGAAAATAATGTAGAAATAGAAGATAATAATGTAGAAATAGAAGATAATCAGAATCAATTAATAAATGAAATGAGAAATATAGATGTAGGAGTTATACATCAACCAAGATTTATTAGAATAATATTATTTTCAGGTAAAATATTTATTGTAGTATTTTTAATTTTTTATTATATATCGGTTAATTTTTGAAAAAAAAATATATTAATAAATTAATGTCAAAAAGAAACGCACTCTCACCAATTGTTTGGGGTCCCAGAGCTTGGTTTTTTTTAGAATCAATTGCCTTAGGTTATCCAGAAGAGCCAACTAATGATGAAAAAGAAGCAATTAAAAATGTAATATTATCATTAGAATATTTATTACCATGTGGAGTTTGTAGATATCATTACGGAGAATATTTAAAAAATTATTTAAAAAATAATAAATTAGATACAGTTGTAGAAGATAGATATTCATTAATTACATTTTTTATTGAATTACATAATGATATTAGAATAAGAAATGGTCAAACTCCTAGAATAGTAGGAGAAGTATTTACATATTATCAAAAAATGTATTTACATAATGATGTTAATATATTAGATAAAGATGGACAATCACCTGATATAGTAATGGATTATGCCAAAAATATATTATTTCATTTTAATCCAATAACCTTATTAGTTGGTATATTAATAGGGTTAATTATGTTTAAAGTATTTAATCAATATTTCAGACGGCTATAAGTTATTTTCTATAGTTTCTAAATTATCATAAGTTATAGAATCAAACCAATCTTCAATAGTTAGATTTGATTTTTTAAGAATTTTATCTCTATCATGAGCCATAATATTAGCATAATTTCTAATAATTTGTTTAAACGACATATTATTACCTCTAATTTTTTGTAATAATTTAGGTATTAATTTGGTTATATTAATACCATTATTAATTCGTTGATAGGCATACCATGCACACCATGCTCCACAATATCCACCTGGATCTGATATTCTACTATTTGATTCGATAATTTCATATCGTTGAAAACTAATTGCAGGTGAAGATTTTATTGGTGTTAAATATTCTAAATTATTATTATATTTAGTAAAATATTGATATATATGTGTATCTAATTCATCTGGAAAATAAAAAAAGTTATTTGGTGGTTTAGAACCATTCGGCTCAAATCTTTCTAATATATTTAATTCTTTATCATATATTAATATATTTGCATGAGAACCTTGTGATAATTCAATACCAATTGGTATAACAAAATATCTATTATTACTTTTAATAAATTTAGATAATAATTCATCTAATCCAATAGGAAAAAATATAATTTGATGTATCCAGATAATTTCAAAATTTAAAAAATCGGTACGAATTATTTTATTAAATTGATAATAAGATTCTAAATTTTTATTATGAATGATATCTAAATCTAATGTTGTTTGTATTTTTTGTTTTAATTGATTGAGTAATAATAATCCGCTAATAATATCTAATGTTATACCACTATAAATAGATTTATTATCAGCCATTTTTTTAGTAACATCAATACAATAATTCATTTTCTTTTGAGGGAAAGATATACCTTTGTTAATATTATCTTTAATATTTAATTCGCATTGATTTAATTTTATTTTTTTAAGACTACAATCATTTTCCCATTTAGTTAAATATTCTTTTTTATTATTAAATGTTAATTGATAATAATATGCTTTAATCACTATATCAATAAATTCATTAAAATGTTTTGAATTTTTAACTATTAAATATGGCGTTAATTTATCTTTATTCATTAAAAAAATAGATAATTTTTGTTTTTCTAATATATCTTTGTATTGGATCCAATCATCTTTTAATAAATAATGTAATACTGTATCACCATTATTATTTTGAATTAAAAAAGATGAATTTTTTAATATATTTGGAAAATAGTTTTTCAAGTTATTAACTAATAATAAATGTAATATAGTATTACCATCAATATTTGTTTTATATGCAATATTAAGAGTAGGTTCAGGAAATAAATTTAAATCTATATTATATTTAATAGCTAAATGATAGTGAGTATTACCATCACCGTCTTGTAATTCCATTATATTTGAATTTAATATATATTTAATAAGTTCTTTAATAAAGTCTATTTTTTGTAATTCAATGGCGTACATTAATGGTGTTCTATCATTAATATCTTGTATGGATATTAAATCAACTTCAGTATTTTTTAATAATAATTTAATAATATCTTTATTATCACTTAAAATAGAAGAATGTAATGGAATTTGTTTGTCTATATTTATAAATTGAATAATATCTGGATAGTAATTAATAAATAATTTTATAAATTCTATTTTACCTTTAGAACATGCAATATGTAATGCAGTATTTTGTTTTTTATCAAATGTATTTAATCTTGATCCATTATCTAATAATATTTTTGCACATTCATAATTATTAAATTTAACACAATAAAACAATGGTGATAATTGCTCACAATCTCTAAAATTTGTAATATCAATACCATAATTTATTTCATTATATTTTAATAAAAGTTTTAATGTTTCAATTTGATTGTATCTAATAGGAAGATAACAAATTTGCTTACCTTCAGGATCTAATAAATCTAATCTTGGTTCTAATAATAATAATAATTTTAATAATTCAATTTGATTATGATACATTAATAAATGTATTAAATAATTTCCAGCAGAATCTCTACTATCAGGATTAATAGATTCTTTTTTGGTTGTTAAGATTTCCTTAACACCATCCCATTTTTGAATTGCTATTAATTCAAAAATGATTTTTTGATAATTATCCTTTGTTTCCATTAATATTGTTAATTATAAAATTATTTAATGATACTAATATTTTTTTCTTTTCTTCATGATACGGTCTAAATAAATTTAAACATTCATCTAATTTTTTCCATTGAATATCACCAATTTCTGTTAATTGATCCTCTTGAATCTTTCCAATACTAATATCTTCATCTGAATCATATAATGCAATATAATAAATATGTTTATATTTTATACCATTTGTACCAAAAAATATTTCTTGTAATGGAAATAATTTATTTAATATAATTAAATCACTTTTAACTATTCCCGTTTCTTCATAAAATTCACGTAATGCACATTTTAAATTTTTTTCATTTGGATTACGACGACCTTTAGGAAATCCCCATTCAGGCTCAGCATAATCATTTTCAAATGTTTCTTCTAAAAATTTTTCTTCTTTTAATGTATTAAATTTATCTTGTGATTCTTCCATCTCTTTTAAATATGTTTTATTATAAGAAGTCTTTTTCCATACTTCTTCCCATAAATCTTTAAATTCTAATGTTTTAATACACGTTATTTCTTGTGGCGTCATTTGACGAATTAAATGATAAATTGTACTTTTATCAGCAATGTCATAACGACCACGAATAAATTCAATATATCCCAATGAATGCTTTCTACGAATAATTAAATAATCTAACTCATTATTTATAATTTTTTTATTAATATCTATTACATCAATAATAATATTTTCACTAATATTAAATACTTCTTCATGTACTAATTTAAAAGATAATTTTGCTTTAATTGCTGGATTAACTTTTAAACAAATAATACCTAAACTAGTAATAGGATCAGAACAATTTTTTTGTGCATGACCAGGTTTTCCGCAATTATTACACACTATGTTATTTTTATTTGAGAATATCATTTTTAATTATACTAATATATAGTATAATTAAAACCTTAAATTAAATGGTAAATTCATTCGTCAATTTACCCACTTTCTTCACTTCTTTAGTTTCAGGTGTTGTTTCAACTTCATCTTCATGAAATTGTACTAATTCAGTAACTTCTTCTTTTTCACTATCAGGATTAAATAATTCTGGTTTATAATAGTTATCTTTTTCATCTTGGGTTGCTAAATCATCTAAAAATCCAATAGAAATCATAATATCATTTTTATAAATTTTTTTAGATAAGATAGTAACTTTGACCAGATCACCTTTTTTGAGTTCTGTTTTCTCTTTAGAATAGTAATACTTACCGATTTCATTCATAAAAATAGATGTATTAATTTTATCAGGAGTAATGACGCAAGAAATTGCACCGTGTGTAGTTAGAATAATTGCATTATTAATATTTTCTACTTTAACAATTATTTGCGTTTTTTCAACTGGAGCACATAAACTAGCTAAATAACGAATATTATATACGGCGGAACCGCTGAAATTTTCAGCTTCAATAATACCTTCGCTATAATCTTCGATTTTAAGAACTTTAATTACAAAACCAAATTCATTGCATTTACCTTGTACTTTTTTTTCAACATTGTATTTTAAATTATAATAAATATCATTATTCATTTGATGAGGAAATAATGAAACACGGGTAGATAATACCGTATTAACAATTGGTAAAACGAGTGATTGGGTAATAGAAGACATCTTTAATATTAATACAGATATTAGTTTATGTAAAATATATTTCAAATTTAAGGATTTATTTATATATAATATTAAGTAAAAATGGAAGTTGGAAGAAAACGTAGCTATTCCAATGCAAATATTATGCGAGAGAATATTATTTTTGGAGGTTCTATGCCTAAAAAAGTAAAAAATAATTCTGAAATTGGGGATGATGAAGCGCCAGATTTTTCTAAACTATTTAAGCATCAAGATGAAGATAGTTGTTATACGGTAGATAATAATATTTATTTTAATGACGATATTACAATGGAAACTATGAATAAATTAACAAAAGAAATTAGAAATGTAGGTAATAAGTTACTATTGATGCAATCCAAAATGGGACTAGAAGTAGTACCACCGATTAAACTTCATATTACATCGTACGGTGGATCAATTCATGCTGCGTACAAGTGTATTAATTGCATTAAGAATAGTAAGGTTCCAGTGCATACTATTGTGGATGGATTTGCGGCGTCTGCCGGCACGCTAATTTCAGTGTGTGGTGCAAAGCGTTATATTAACAAATGTTCGATGATGTTAATTCATGAACTTCGGTCATCTACTTCTTGGAATAAGATGAGTGAATTAGAGGATGAGATTAGTAATTTAAAAAAGACGATGGAAAATATCAAAGATATTTATGCGGAGCATACTAAAATTACACGAAGTGAGTTAAGTAAAATTCTGAAGAAAGATATTGATTGGGATGCGAAGGAGTGTTTAAAGAGGGGTTTAGTAGATGAGATTATCTAAAAAAATTAATAATATAAAAATAAATTATATTATTAATATAAAAATGAACAAACTAGAAATCACCAACGGAGTAGAAATTATGACCATTAATAAGGATGAGGCTGAACAAATTGATAATGCAATAACGGAGAGTAAGTATAGTAATGAATGGTATTATTTAGGGAATCAATTATATAATTTTGTGCATAGTAAGACAGTGTTATTTAGTAAAATAACAGTAAGTAATGCGCAATACAATTTTATTTTAAGTATTTTAGCATAAAAATATAATATATTGTAATAATATTATGAATTGGATTTATATTTTAGTATTATGTTTAGCAATTTATTATATAGTTGCCAGATATTTAGAAAAACATATAGATAATTTTGATCCAAGTTTAGTACCAGTTTCTTCAATAGTAACTTTAGCAAAAGTTGCTCAAAAACTAGTAGATGGTGGTGGTACATTAACAAATCCAGGTAATTTAACAATAGGTACTCCTGCAGCACCGGGTAATTTAATTGTAACAGGTACAAGTAATTTAGTTGGTGCTACAACTGTTGGTGGTACATTAGATGTTCAAGCAGCAACAGCAACTGCAGGTAAGATAGCAACAATTGGTAATATTAATTTAACACAAAATGTTAAATCTCTTGCTAATGCAACACAATCTGAAATATCAAATGATGTTTCTACAAGTTATGGTGGATTAACTATATTAGGAAATTCATCAAAAAAACAAGATCCAGCAGATGGGGCAAATGTAAGAAATACTATTTTTTATGATGCAGTAACTATTAATTCTTATAATATACCAAAAAATACATTAACAGTTAATGGTAATACTACAGTTACTGGTAGTACAACTGTTAAAAATGGTTTAATAGTTGGTGGTAATACTAGTTCTAGTACATTGCAAATACAGCCTAGAAACAAAACAGGTACCTTAAAAGATAATATATTTCAGATATATAGTGATGATGGTGTAAAATTACAAATATATTCTAATGCAGTTAGTAAAGATATAATGAGTATAGATAATGGTGGTAATGCAACTATTGGTGGTAATGCAACTATTGGTGGTACCGCAACTTTTAAATTTCCGGCAGATATATGGATAACTTCTAATGAGGCTACTCCTGTTGTTAGAATATTTTTTGGTTCTGCTGGTACTGTTTTTGGTACTAATAATGAGTATCAATTTAGGGGAGGTCCAACAAATACAACTACTGTAGTTAAGATTGACAGTTCTGGTAATACAACTATTAATGGTAATACAACTATCGGGGGTACTTTAAAATCCAATGGAACTACATATTTAGATGGTAATATAGTAGTAAATTCTCAAGCACAAGCTTATAATGGTACTGGTCTTGGTAGTGGTTCTCCAAATAAGCCAGTATATTATAATTTAGGTACAAAAAAATTATTTACATATGATGCATAAAATAGAATATAATTTTTGGGAAAATTCATATACTAATACTAAAATAGAGGTAACAGATGAACAATACCAATTTATACTTCGAGTTCTCCTAAAAATTGAAAAATAAATCAATTCTATTATTTATAATAATAATAAAAATGACTTCCAATATTCTTCGTATATGTGATGCATCAGATGATGACAATTATATTGAATTTAATCAAAAAAGTGCAGGGGATTTAGATTCTATTTTAAGTAATAGTAAAAGTTGTCGTATGTTAATGGGAATTATTACAGATGTTTATTGTTTCCATAAAACGGGTTTTCTAACTCTAGAAGAAACATGGACAGATGAAGAAAAAAAGTATTATAAATCTAAAAAGATTCATACACACATAATTAAAACAACTTATTATGGTATAATTAATAAATTACTTAGTCGATATTAATCAATTACTTTAACAAATTCCTTACCATCTTTTTTAAATCCAAAATTTCGTAAATTTTCATCATCTGATTTAATAGTTAATACATATTTATTTTTAGAAGATTCAACATCAACTTTGTAACCTTTTAATTTTTCTAAAATACTATCTTTTCTATCGTGGATATTAAGAGGAAATTCTAAAGTAGGATGATTACTGGGTATAATAAGATAAGTAATATTTTCTTTATTATATTTTTCTTTTTCTATAAGAGTATTTTTAATTTGATTACATAATTTTTGTCTTGAATCATCTTTATCCACAGATATACCTATTTTTTTACTAAATAAAATAATATCTGATTTTTCTTTATCTTCACATGTTGAGCCTTTGGCTGATATAATCCCTTCGCCTCTTTTCAATGTATTTGAGGTCACCAATTTACGTCTGATTTTAAATGTTTCATTGTTATCTTTTACATCAATTATACCAATAACTTCGTTTTCTTCTTTATTATTGTAATATTCTAAATCGTAGTCAGATTTTTCTATAATAATA
>Ga0114958_10000090_pt1 | contig 72260 bp, 65 predicted proteins | sample C_130208_EF_Meta_FD_89577 | JGI IMG/M metagenome (GOLD analysis project Ga0114958, IMG submission 89577) | Freshwater microbial communities from Lake Croche, Canada to study carbon cycling - C_130208_EF_MetaG | ecosystem: Environmental > Aquatic > Freshwater > Lake | place: Lake Croche, Canada...
CGCTTGAGAAATGTGCTCAAACGAAAAACCGTTGTAGCCCACTTCTTGGATCAAGCCCTGCGCTGCGTCAACGATGCGCAGGGCTGAAGGAGAAAGTTCTTTGAGCGAATGCATTGGATGACTTTGTTTATCTACCTATTAGTTGGTAGAAGAATTATACGCCTCAAAAAAACACTGTGTCAAATAATATTTTGCCCGGGAGCCAAGTTCCCTCCAAAACCGGGCCATGCGCATTTTAAAAACGGAGTGTTGGCTTGAAATTACTCTCAGCATCGCACAAAGAGGTGTACCAAAGGCGACGCACACCGATTATGAAATTCTCGTGGGATCTGAAGATTGGCAAAGTAATCCGTCAAACGTCACAGCTTTCGCAGATCTGCTTGGCATCACAGTCAACATCGTTCAGAACGATGGTCACAGTCTCGACAAAGACTACGTGTCACATCAGCTTGATCGATGGTTGAATTGACTACTGCTAGCGACTGTTCAACTACATGATCCGACAGCCACGACCTCTGAATGAAATGTTATTGTTCAGAATTCTTCGTGCTTTGTTCTCAGCTTCTAGATCGCTGACTGCACTGAAGTACTGCGTTGAGTCACTGCTGTCATTGCCGCCCCACTGAATTCTAACTTCATATGACTTCGACTGCCGCTCCTTTGGTTGTGGCTTGTCAGAAGTCAACTTAATCAACTTGCAGCCTTTCCCGCGATAGCTTGTGTTGTTGTTCAGAACTCGCATGACTTCATTCTTTGCGTACATGTCAGTCGCAGCATAGAAGTACTCGTTGTTTGTGATGCTTGTGTTGTTGGGTCACTGAATTCGAGCGTTGTATGAGTACCTATTGTCAGCAAACGCAGATGCTTGAAACAGAACTACAAAAAGCACTAGAAGTGTCTTGAAAACTGAGTGCATGAAGTTTCTCTTTAGTTGTTGGGTTAAGTCTCGAAAAGACGTACTGATCAGATTCACAGTAGCACTGTTTTATGGCTCTTGTTCTATGTTTTTTAATGCTGTAAGTTAACTAATTTAGCCTCATTTTTTAAGAAATAAACCCCTTAGGGATTGGTGCTAAAAATTAGCTCAGTTCAGTCAGGACGTTGTTCGGACGAGTTCTTAAAGCGTGTGCTGTGGCGGAACAGAGAACTTTGTAAAACGCCCAATTGACTACTGCGGAACCGCCTATACAATTGCTATATACCGTTCTTGAGAGGTCATCATGTCCATCGGCACTGTTTTCGTTAATAACCGTACCCAGGCCGTTCGTCTCCCTACGGACGTGCGTCTACCCGAGGGTGTCCAAAAGGTAGAGATACGCGTCAAAGGTAACGAGCGCATCATCTCCCCCCTAGGTCAAACCTGGGATAGTTTCTTTCTGGGTGGCCCCACAGTTAGCGACGACTTCCTGCCCGAGCGCGCCACCCAACACCAGCCGCATGGCAGTTTCCTCCGTTACCCTCGCCGAACTCTTATACGGTGCGGAGAAAAGCAGCCGGGTAAGCGAGAGCCTAGCCGCTATCGAGGACTTTTGCAGTCGCCTAGAAGTTCTGCCCTATGGCCCCAAGGCCGCGCAACATTACGGAGTCATGCGCGCCGCCTTGGAAAAACTCGGCCAGCCTATCGGTGTGAACGATATGCACATTGCAGCGCACGCCCGCAGCGAAGGCCTAGTGCTGGTGACGAACAACATGGAGGAGTTCGCACGGGTGCCTGCGCTGGAAGCAGAGAACTGGGTCCACACAGCGTAGTAATTTACGAGTTGTCGTGCATCAGCCCAGAGATGCAAGCAAATGCTTAAGGTTTGTATGATTGTACTCAGGACTTCTGTAATCTGACTGACTTAGCCTAATTAGGCTATACTTAAAGAGTAAGTTAACTCAAACACGCTAAAGCTGCTAAAGCTGCTAAAGCTGCTAAAGCTGCTAAAGCCTCTAAAGCCTCTAAAGCCTCTCATGCCTCTCAAGCAAGGAATCCAAATGAAAAAAATCATTGCAATGCTGCTGTCTCTTTCGATATTTATTTCAGGCTGTGCAAGTACTGTTGCAGTGCCTGTGCCCATAGCGCAAGTTGGTGATGAGACTAAAAGTTGTAGCGCTATAACCAATGAAATGCAACAAATGATTACGGCCCAGATTGAGGCTGATGGAAACAGGAATAAACAAATTGGTGTTAATTCTGCGCTAGCAGTTGCGGGCGCCTTTCTTCTCGTCCCTTGGTTTTTCATGGATTTAGGTGGCGCTGCTTCAGCTGAGCAAAAAGCAGCCAAGGCAAGATATGATCGTCTTCAACAAATGCTTGTTGAAAAGAGATGCCCAACAACACCATTTATTAATGAGCAGCCATTGAATGGTCAAAACAATATGAATAGCGTTGGGAATGTAGGCAATATCCCAGCAAATAGCTCGGGAGTCGCGCCTTTATCTCAATCAAAGGGTAATGAGGAATCTCAAAATTTAGTGCAGAAGCTAGAGAGTTTAAATAACATGCTGAAAAAAGGATTGATTAATCAGGATGAATACAATGCTAAGAAAAATCAAATCCTAAATAGCATGTAAGCTTATTTGAGGGTATGTCTGTTTATTAGTTTGAACTAACCTAATATTTAGTATCACTTCAAATGATCTGACCCCAAGAAGTTGGACGCTATTATTAGCTTAGCATGAGAGATTGAGTTCTTTATGGAACTCGACTTAATCCCTTTAGCTTTTGCTTGATCTTTTTAGGTAAGCATTCATCGCCTCTGCATACTCTACATACTCTAGTCAACGCTGAAGCTCAGCAGTGGTCAGTTCACTTAGAAATTTTGAAGTTTGACTTTATTTATCTTGGGCGTCTGAACTTGCCCTCTAGGCGCGGATTGCAAATTCGTTTAGCCCAGTTCGACTCTGGGTCGCGCCTCCAGTCACAACGCATCACTGTTCGTTCAGTGGTGCGTTTTTTTCGTCTGCACACTTGCACTTTGAAATTCAAATCCCTCCTCCTCTGTTTTTATGAAAATGGAGGTACTTATTGACAAGTACAGACGAAAGCGTAAAATGTACGCATGCACTCGATCATTCAACACCCAGCCCTCGACCTTGCAAAGAAGCAAGGATTTGTTCGTGCGCGTGAGCTGGCACTAGTCGGCGCAGCAGGGGGAACGCTTCAGCAACTCCTGAAGACCGGCAGCTTGGTGAAAGTAGCGCGAGGTGTCTACGCACCTGCAGGTCGTAAACAAACTGAGCTAGATGACCTGGGCCCAATTGCAATCAAATATCCGCATTTGGTTTTTTGTTTGCTCACCGCATTGCAGCTGCATGGGCTAACAACGCAGTCTCCACATGAAGTTTGGGTTGCTGTTGGGCAGAAGGCGCGTACCCCTAACATTGAACACCCACCACTGCATGTTGTGCGTATGAGTGACGTGGGGTACGGAGTTACGACAGTGTCAGTCGATGAGGTGGTGCATATTCCTGTGACTGATGTCGCTAAGACAATTGCAGACTGTTTTAAGTTCAGAAGCAAGGTTGGTCTTGATGTTGCACTTGAAGCCCTAAGAGATGCTTGGCAGCAAAAGAAGGTCACGATGGACGAGCTATGGCAAGCGGCTGAACATTGCCGTGCTGCCAACGTCATGCGCCCCTACATGGAGAGCTTGGTATGACGGTGAAGAACATTGGCGCTTCTGTTCGAGCGCGTATCGACAATAAAGCTAAAGCCGATAACGTCAATACACAGTTCCTGTTAACGCGCTATGCATTGGAGCGGATGTTGTATCGATTGGCCGTGTCTGAGTATCGCGACAGCTTCTTGCTTAAAGGTGCTTTGCTATTTGATCTTTGGTACGACGTGCCACTACGAACAACACGCGACATCGACTTGTTGGGTTTTGGAATGGCAGAGATTCCGCACCTCATCAAAGTGTTTGAAGACTTATGCGCCATTGAGGTCGAGGATGGCATTAGCTTTGAGTCGGCAAGCATTACTGCAAAAGAGATTCGCAAAGACGCAAATTACTCCGGCACCCGAGTGACGGTCGTAGGCACGATTGACGGCGCGAAATGCACAGTCCAAGTTGATGTTGGCTATGGTGATGCGGTTACGCCTGCACCAGAAATGGCAACATACCCTGTGATGCTCGAAGGCATGCCAGCACCTGAGTTGCGTGTATATCCGCAGTACACAGTGATTGCAGAAAAGTTTGAAGCAATTGTTTCGCTAGGTATGGCTAACAGTCGCATGAAGGATTACTTTGACTTGTGGGTGTTGCTGCGTAATGCAGACTTAGAGCAAGAGATTCTTGAGCAAGCAGTGGACGCGACTTTCAAGAGAAGAAAGACTGCGATGCCTACAGTGATCCCAGTAGGTTTGAGTGATCAATTTGCGCAAGAAAGAACTCGCATTGCGTTGTGGGATGCATTCGTTAGCCGTAATAAATTGAACGCGGAATCACTTTCGGACACGGTGATTTATCTTCGTGAGCGATTTTCTTTTACCTTCGGCTGAAGAGCGTTGAATTAATCAGACGATATGCGAAAAGACATCTCACGCAAGCTATACAAATACTTTGGACCTGAGCGCTCTTCGTTTTTTAATGACTTAAGAGTTCGCTTTAGTCAACTTGGATCATTCAATGATCCATTTGAAGGGCGACCTGAAATTGTTGGATTCCTAAAAGGCGAGGACATTTTGCGCAGGCTTGGAAATGTCACACGGGAAGATTCCAGCAGTGTGTATCAGTCGCTACCGTTCCATATCAAATCAACAATCACTGCAGGGCAGGTGCATGCATTAGCGGAGCATTTGGTGAAAACCAAGGGGGCAGAAATTCGGGCCCAAATTGAATCTGTGACGCCGCACGCCGCAGCTTTTATTACAGGTGAAATTGATCGACGGCTAGGTGTTTTATGTCTCTCTGAGGTGCCAGATAGTTTGCTAATGTGGGCGCATTATGGAAGCAGCCATACTGGATTTGTCGTTGAGTTTGATGCATGGCATTCGTGTTTTCATCAGAAGCTATCTACTGAGGATGACTTACGACATCTAAGACGTGTCCAATACAGAGAGACAAGGGCTAGTGCACCATTGGCCGAAATGGAAGCCACTGATCTATTTCTTGTTAAGAGCGGGCATTGGGACTATGAGCGTGAATGGCGGATTGTTAGGCCACTTGATGATTCGATTGCGACCATACCCAGCGATCCATATCCGATAAATCTGTTTGAAATGCCTGCCGACGCAATTCAATCTGTGATCTTCGGTACTCGTATACGTGATGATGTTGAAAAATGCATACGGACAGCAATCGAATCATCTGAGCAGTTAGTACATGTTCGAATGATGAGATCTGCACCTAGTGCATCGCATTTTTTATTGGAAATTCACGATGATTGAAATAGCTCAATCATTAAGAAAATAGAAGGCAAATATGAGTGCATCTGACATGGCCCCAGTTTTCCTCCAATCAGCAAGCGACTGGCTATGTGATGGTTACGACCTCGACGTACGCTACATAGCAACTGCAACAAAAGCAGGACCAGAAATTCTTGTGGCAGCATTGATGCTAAATCCAATGCCTCCTCAGAGAGCAGATCTGAGTTTTCAGATCGCAAGTTCTCGTTTATTGATTGGGCACAAACAAATATCAGCGAATCGCAAAACTTCACTACTTCGGATACTCACAAAAGCAATAGCGGGTGAGATTGATGTCGGGAGTCAAACGTTACGACTTATCCCAGAGACTAAGTTGGATTACTTTTCAGAAATGACTTATCGAGATCGGTGGTTTTCAGATTTGCAATTACAGGTATTTGGGGCTCGTTACTCGCAATCTAATAATCTCGAACTTGTATCAATTGACAATGAGCTTCGACTTGCGACTCCACCCTTTGATGGCTTGTGGGATGCATGTAACTGGTTGGGCCTAACACCGCCCGGACCAGGGGCGAATCCAAATAGTCTGACTATTCGCGTGGGCCCTCCAGTTGATTTGATAACTGAAGAATGCCGCCTCGAGTCAGATAAATTGACGATCACGCTTCATGCGCATCCAAAGTTAGATGTTTCAAAAGTTCGACTAGCTGTTAGAGCTTCGCCCGGAAGTGGGCTATTGGGACGCCAACAAATTTCAGGTGAAATTGCATGGGGCCGAGTTCGAAATAAGCGGAGACCTGGAGTAGTGCAAATTAGTCTTCCTCAGTCTTATAGCGTCCTCGTGATGCTCATGCTAGATCAAACAACTGTTCGGCGGCATTGGTTTGTTGACCCTTCAAAGGCACGTAACAATCGATACCTTGCAATACAGCACTTCGACAAAGATTTACGCATGATCCGTAATGCGGTTATGGAGTCGCCCGAATCAACAAAATTCGAGCATGGAGTCGCGGCACTTCTATTTCTGTTGGGTTTTACACCATCGGTACAGCTGGAAACTGATGCTCCAGATCTAGTGGTTGCCACTCCAAGTGGAAAACTAGCGCTTGTAGAGTGCACTACTCGTACATCTGATATCGCATCGAAAATCGGCAAACTTGTGGACAGGCGGGGAAGTTTGTCTAAATACCTTGCAACCAGCGGGCATCCTGCAGAAGTTAATGCCGTACTAGTGTGTCGTTCGCCACTTGATCAGCTGCCCGCGCAGGCGAGTGAGGCATCCAGAAATATGATACTGTTAGTGACTAATGAAGATCTTCTTAATGCGTTTAAGAGGGTTCGCTCACCAGAAGATCCAGATGCGTTCTTGGCTAGCGCGACTATTCGTCTGAACAGAAATGCAACTGTAAGTTAAGTTCGTTTATTGAAAGGCTGTTCAAGTTAGTGAGCGTCTTGTGTGCTAACTTCTTAATGCAAAATGCGTGGCATGCTCCTATGAGTATTTTGATGAGTTACCAATCAAATGATTTTGAAAGAGTCTCATTCCATGGAAACTAAGGCTTTGCGTGAATTTCGAGTAGGACTAGCTGAAATTGAGCGGCAGTTCTCTGCGTCAATCCATTCAAAATCTCCGTGGTAGCCTTCCAGAGTTTGCTTGGAGCTCAATGCCGACACCGCAAAACATCCCTGATGTTGTTGAGGTTGATGTGCGATGGCAAGGTGGGGAAGTGCGGTTGCGTTTTACTCGGCAACAGGTCGAGGACTCTTGGAATGGTGTTACCGACGCTTATGCAAAAGCTGTTGTTCAAGAAGGGGTAATGCGTTTGATTGCGTAGTTGTATCATTTACACGCTTTATTACACGGCTTAAATTGCATCGCTTAACCTATTGATTTATAATGATAAATTTATACGCATATACGTTGCAATCCGTGTAGGTCGGTTTGACTCCGGCCCGCGCCTCCAGTCAAAACGCATCACTGTTCACTCATTGGTGCATTTTTTTTTGCTTGTACAATTACGCACGCTCACAACACACTATTGGAAATTTGGTCTAAAAAATTAGGCCAGCAGCTTTCCTATTCCCGATGGTAGTTAATCGTATAAGTCAGTTATCGGCACTTAGCATGTGATTGAGATTGCCATATGCCCCGCACCTCGCGCTGCGCTATGCGTGTTGTATGGATTGAGGTCAACCTCTTAAGTTTTCGATATGGTGCTGATGACTGGTGGGGATTCTTCTACTTGATTACCTAATGGCGTAGGTGCTATACCATGTGCAGTTCTATGTGCTTGAGTAATATTGGCGTTCAATGCTAAAAGTTCTGCCTAGATTGTGTATTTATTGGGTGACTATGTTGTTTGCAATACAGGCATCAAACCAGGCACTCATTCAGCGCAGTGTGCCGCTACTCAATGAAGCTTGCATTCTTAGGCTTGCTTCGTCAAAGGCTTGAGGTTAAATTGGCAAGCTTTGTTGGTCTATTTTATGGAGTGCTTGGATGGGGTGTCATTAGAAATTAGGCGTGCAAACTAAAGAACCGCATTCGGTTGCATTGAACTTGATGATTTGAATGCGCAACTGTCCAACTGTCCAACGATTTCACCCAATGATAGTTTTATGCCAGACTCGTATTGATGACCTCATATCCACCTTTGATCTTCTCTAAGGTTGATATCCCAGCGTCAATTTGGTTTTGTGTCAACATTAGACCTTGGTTATCGGTGATTTCAATCTCATCAAGCTTATCACCGAGTTGAACTAATGCATCAAATTTTGCAGAGACTTGGTTTGCTGTGCCCTTGATTGAAACAGTGCTGACATCGTTCAGTGCAGCCGCTATTGTAGCTTGGTCTGGTGAAACGTCTAATAGAGCAAAGTTTTTTCCATTAGATAGCTTTGATATAACGCCCGAAGATTGATTCCACTGATCCAGTGTGATTGCCAATGGGTTTTGAGTGGTGACCTCTATGTTTGTCAGCTGACTACCTAACTGAATCAGATCATTCCACTTGCTCGCAATAGCCTCGCTGGTGTCACTGATATTAATACTGGATACATGACTCATGCTGTCAAATTGACCCAGATTTGACATTGCAACGTTTGTTAATTTCAGTGAGTAATCGCCACGAATTTTTTCAAGGGAATCTTGCGCTTCTAGCATTTGCTCTGCAGTGAGTGTCATTGCGCCATTGACTGCTGTGATGTCAATGTGATCCAAGTGGCTCAGTGCTAGTAAGTCCGGTAGTTTGTTGCCAATATCAAGGGCGGAGGCGGCAACTGAAAAGCTGCCCACGCGATTATCTGACTGTAGAGTTGACGCTAAGGTAGGCGACGCTGCATTGACTGTTAAGCTGTAAGGCCCATTCAATTTGGCTATGGAGGCAGCGCTATTATATTGAGCGCCCGTAATGTTCAGTAACGGAGAATCAGGCAGCACTTTGACGGATTTAATCTTTACATTTTGCAGGAAGTCAAAGTTGTTAGAAATGTTATCAGCATTATCTATAACTGCTATTCCGTTGATGTGAGCAGCGGCAGATGTATTAGAAAGAAGATTACGGGCAAGATTTAAATCTCCGCCAGATAAATCAAGCTGATAATTTGCAGCGTCACCAGAAACATTGATTTTGTTCAAAGTATCTACATCGGACAGGTATTGCCTAGATCCAATTTTTAGAATTGGTGATTGTTCAATTGTAGATATGCCAGTTAATTTATTACCTAGTCCTGATAGATTATCCAGATTAATTGATATTTGGTCTGCGTTGTCACGAATATTAAAATTCATGTTAAATGGTGAATTTTGAGATTCAAGAATTGCACTGCTTGCAGCGATGTTATTTAACGCAACATTAAACGGCTGGTTAATCATGCTGAGTGTGCTTTTATACTGTTTGAATATTTCGTAATCTATATTCATTGTTGAATTAGGCTCGGTCAGTGTTAGCGATTTTAGTCCTTTACCGGCTTGCATGAGGTTTGGTAATGCGTCACGAATCTGGGTTGCAGTGCCTTCGATTTCGGCGCTGACAACATGGCCATTAGAAATGATTTTGTCTATGTCAGCGATATTCGTGCTGGTGACAAATAAGCTGTATCCACCTTGTATTTTATTCAGCACATTATTGCCACTCTTGTCGCTGATGAGTTGCGCCATTGAAAGGGCTATTGGCTTTTGTGCGCTTGATAAGTTAACGCTAGAGATTTTTTGGTTTTGTAGAAAGTCATCTAGGTTTGAAGATATGCCATCAGTGTTGTCTACAATTCCAATAGAGCCAATCGCATCATTATTAGCTAGGGTGCCTGCTTCTTTCGCGGTTGCACCGGTGATGTCGATTGTATAGTCACCCGGTATTTTTCTAAGTGTAGGGGTTGTGGCCTTCCATTGCTTCATGCTTAATTGCAAGTGACCAGCATCTTTAAAGGTGAGCTCTTGAACTGAAGATCCAAGTGAGGCGATTTTATCAAAATTTAGTGAAATTTGACTGGCAGTGTCGCTGATGCTAACAGACTTAACTTGAATATTATTTTTGATTAGATTGCTTGCACTTGCAGCCTTGACGTTGCTTAATGAAACACTATATCCCTTGAGTTTTGATAAAAGAACGATATTTGATGCCCAATCCGAAACGGTGAGCTTCAGTGATGTGCCTAAGTCGTTTTGCTGAAGGCTGCTTAATTTGTTACCAATTAAGCGTAGTTGACTGAGTCGATCTACATTTGAAAATTCTGATGAGTCATCCTTGACGACCATGCTCATCACGTGAGTATTTGCCGCAATTTCAGTGGCATCTGAAGCGGATACGCCAGTAATGTTTAATTTGTAATTGCTTTGGATTGCATTGAGTCCGTCTTTGTATTGATCAAAACGAGTTTTGCTCAGAGTGAATGGACTGGGTATGCCTTTGATAGATGCGCTAATCGTTGGTCCGTTGGCGTTGGCAGCTGCATCTTGAAGTGATGACAAGTTGGTGGCAATGTTTCCTGCAGTATCGGAGACTTGAATGTCATGAACGTGATCTACATCTGCTGCCAAGCTTTGAATTTGACTAGCATAAGCTTCGCTGACCGATAGGGTGTATGTCTGACCTAGCTTATTTAATGTGCTTGAATACGCTACGTATTGACTGCCAGTAATTTTAATTGCGGTTGAATCAGACTGGGTGATGCTCGATAACGTAGCACCTAAATTTTTCAATGCACCTAGGTTCCTCGAGATCTCATCACCTGTGTCTGATACCTTGATCGATTGAACATGCGGATCTTGCGCTAATCCAGCTGCTTTTGCTGCACTCACTTCGGTTAAATTGATGTTGTAGCTGTCTTTTATTTTTGAAAGGACATCTAGATTTTTTAGCCAGTCTTCTGCTGTGAGTTCTAATGGTGCGGTATTATCTTTTTGAATGATTTCTGTTAAATTGCTGCCTAGTTCTTTGAGGCTTTCTAGGTTAGATAAAATAGCAGATCCAGTATCACTGACTGCCACTGAGGTGATATTGTATTTTGTGTCATTCAAAACATCTTTTGCATCTGATGCGCTGACACCGCTAATTCTCAGGCTAAAGTTCTCTTTGTTACTGATTAACGCTAGCGCTTTGGTGTCATTGAGTAATTGATATGCTGTGATTTCTAATGATCTGATATCATTGTTTTGAGTAATCTCTTTAACAAGATCGTTAGCGTTTAAATTGTCTAAATTAGCGGCAATATCTGAACTATTGTCAGATACCGAAATTGAGACTATGTGTAAATTATCTTTCAGTGCTTCTGCATCAGCTGCACTGGCTTCGGTAATATTTAATTGGTAATTGTTATTATAATTTGCATCGTTTACGTCGGTAATAGGGGTAACGTTTGGAGCGTCTGTAGAGCTAGGGTCTATGATTTTATTGAGTATATTTTGATATTTCAGAAAATTTGCGGTGCTTAGGGTGAGCGGTTCATTATCGATTAATTTAACTGTATGAACTTGAGCGCCTAATTTATTTAATAAAACTAGATGCGCTGATATATTTTCCGCAGTATCGGCAATATCGAGTGAGATGATTTTTTTATTTTTGACTAAACTTTGCGCATCAGTTGATTTTGCATCGTAGACATTTAATTGATACCCTTTGTACAGCTTACCGATGACTTTGGCATCATTTCCAAGTTGGCTGGATGACACGTTAAATACATTCGTATCGTCGCTTTTGATCTCATTAATCTTTAAGCCCATGGCCTCTAGGGCGTCAAGATTATCAGCAATGGCTTGCGCATGATCTACAATGCTGACTGATTTAATATGGGTTTCAGACCCTAAACCTAGTGCTTCGGTGGTATTGGCGCCATACACATTCAGCGTGAAATTCCCAACGATTTTGTCGAGAACGGTATTTTTGGTATTGGTATATTGGTCGTAGCTCAGCTTAATGGGTACGGCTGAACCGGTTACTTTAATGTCGCCAAGGTTACTAATTCCATTATTTAAGGTATTTATGTCTAGGGATATATTTGTCGCTAAATCACTGACTGAATATCGACTCACGTTAACATCTGAACTCACTAATCCAACATCCTTGACCAATACATTAGAGACATTGAGACTGACCTGATTATTGTCGCCCCCCATGACCATTTTTTTGGTGAGCAGTTTGCCGCCTTGGCTAAGATAGGCTGTTGAGTTGATGTTAATTGTTTGCGGTTCTGTGTCCTTAAAAGTGACTGTCTTGATATTGTTGGCAATTTTTGTCAATACATTGATATTTTTTTCAATATTGGTAGCGGTATCTAAGATATTGAAAGTCGCGCGCGGATTGGTTTTGATGGCTAATAAAGCATAAGACACACTGACCCCAACCGAATTATCCTGTTGTTGGTAATAGTTGGTAGTAGCATTTGAGGTCGCAACTTTCATCATAGATGGTGAATCGGATATCAGTCGTATTACTTTAGCCAATCAGTCTTTTTTCTTGATTTGGTCTGGGCTAGTGAAGGCTAAGGATCTGCTATTTATTTATAAGTAATTGATTATTAAAGATATTTAAATATTTGTAATGCAGAGAATTACGTTTGTTTTTTTGGCGTTAAGCACCAAGAATACAAGCCTCAGAGTAATTCCCATTTAATGCGTTAAGTGGCAGATATATAACGCCGTCAGCTAAGCAATCCCCTCCACTATACTGACGCTGCGACCGTATTGTGGCAATCATAAGACCGCTTCGGTTTTGAGGCATTCAGTGCATAAGCTTTGTTTCATAGTCAGTGTTCGCACGAATCACCTCATGAAATGGGCAGAGTAATTCAGAGATCATTTGAAGGAGATGTCAAATTAAAGTGATGCTGATCGAATAGCAATGATGAGCGATAATGCCTAAAGAGTGTTCGGCCTGAAGATGTAGTCTGAGCACTGAGCGGTTGATGCGGTTGATGAAAGTGATTGTTGTAAATTTTAATGATCAATTTTTTATTTTTTATTATTAATTATTAATTATTAATTATTCCCTCGTGGCTTCAATAGCGATATGTATTGTGACCTCATCGCTGACAAACGGTACGTATTTTCCAAGGTTATAATCAGAGCGGTTCAGCTTGGTTGTGGCGTTAGCACCGCAGATGTATTTAAAATTAATTAAACTGCGGCTGCAGGCAAACCCAGTGAGGGTAATAGCAATGGGCTTTGTAATACCTTTAATGGTTAATGTACCATCGACTGCTGAGATACGCTCATTTTTAAAGATAATTTTTTCTGATTTAAAGCTGGCAGTAGGGTATTGGTTGGTTGCAAACAAGTCATCTGCTTGAATCACTTTGTTAAAGGTGATCGATCCAGTGCTAATAGATTTGGTATCAATGGTGATGTCGATAACCCCAGCGTTGTTCTGATCGTTGAGGGTAATGTTGCCAGTAACGCTATCAAAACGGCTCGTTTGAATCGAGTAACCCTGGTGCTTGTAGCTAAAGCTGACAAATGTGTGCTCCGAGTCAACTTTATAAACCTGATCGGCCTGGGAGTTCTCAGGAATTAATAAGGCAAGCGTCCAAATGGCTAATGGTATGGCTAATGACATTGTAAATGTAGAATGAGGGTTCATCGGTATCCTGTAAGCATTCATTAAGATGATTCATGGTCAAAATGATACACTGCCTCAATAAAGCTTAAATAGCAACTAACTGTTAATTGATAACAATACATGGAGATTTTTATGAATCATAAAATCAGGTGGCGTAGTGTTGTAATGACATTTTTATGTAATGGTTTCTTTATGAGTTCTTTGTATGCACAAGGCATTATTAGCGAATGGTCTGCTGTAAACACACCGCCGCCACCAACTTTAACTAAGATATTAGTAGACCCCAAAAATACTGCGCTTCTGGTATTAGATGTATCTACTACAACATGCAATTTAGAAGTGCGGCCGCGTTGTATCGCAATGCTGCCAACTGTTAAAAAGTTAATGACTACAGCACGAGCAAAAAATTTATTTATTGTGTATGCGCTAGGTATTTTGCCAAAGCCTGGCGTGCCTGCTGATATATGGCCAGAAGCTGCTATGGTGGGTGATGAGCCTTGGGTAAGATCTGGTCCCGATAAGTATTTAAATACTGATCTTGATAAAATTCTAAAAGAAAAAGGGATTAAGACAGTGATTGTTATTGGCACAGCATCTCATGGTGCAGTGCTACATACTGCTGCTGGTGCAGTATTTCGCGGCTTAAATGTTGTTGTGCCCATTGATGCGATTGCTGCGGAGAGCACTTATGCTGAACAATATACCGCTTGGCATCTTCAAAATGCACCGCGTATGGCGGCTTCAGTGAAGCTTACTTCTGTTGATCTGATTGAATGATCATTTTTGAACGATTTTTTTGTGTTCATTTCTTGATGGTTTAAACAGATCAAGACAGTTGGGTATGCGTTTGGCGGCAAGCCAGCCAATGATAACCCCTGTGCAGTTGGCGAGCATGTCGAAATAATCAAATGTTCGCCAACCAGTCCAGCCTTGTATATATTCAATAGCAATACCTAAAGTGATTAAGATTAGTGCCAATAAATATTGTTGTTTGATATCTGAGTGTAACTGTATCCACCAGATCGTTAAAGATGCATATGCAAACAGGTGGCCAATTTTATCACCATGGTCTATTGAAATATCTATTGGTTTTGGTGTCAGTGATAGATAGAGTAATAAACCCACGCCTAGCCAACCGATAGCGATCCAAGTGCCTCTTAAAACCTTCATTATTTATATCTGCCCATCATGTATGTGGATCTTAATTGGTTTTTTGAGTTTGAATTGCAATGAATATTACAGCAATCTTAATTTTTGGATATAGTTTAAACGGCAAAATATCTCAGTGTATTACTTCGCACTGTTCTTGCGGTAATGCGCTAAAATACTTGCTCTTGCCAATTATGGATTTAAAATCATCCTATGAACTCTACAAAAATTTTTCACACTACGTTCGTACGTGGATTGCTTGGTGTAATTCTCGCGTGTATGGTTCACCCAGTAGCAGCGCAGGCATACCCGAATAAATCTATACGCTTGATTGTCGGTTTCGCACCGGGCGGGCCGAATGATATTGCTGCGCGAATTGTGGGCCAGAAGCTCTCAGAAAATGTTCGAGTGCCGGTCATTATCGATAATCGCCCAGGCGCCAATAGTATGATTGGTATGCAAATTACTGCTCGTGCAGTGCCAGATGGTTACACCATTGCCATGATTAGTGCGAGTGCCACATCCAATCCTAATGTCTATACAGACGTACCGTTTGATTTGTTGAAAGACTTTACACCGATTACTGTAGTTGCTTCTGGTGTGTTTATATTAATTGTTAATCCGTCTTTGCAAGTCAAATCGGTTAAAGAGTTGATCGCGCTGGCAAAGGCCAAACCAGGGCAGCTTAACTTCGCCAGTTCTGGCTTAGGTGGAACCTTGCATTTGGCTGGGGAGTTGTTTAAATCGCTTGCCCATGTAGATATGAATCATGTGCCCTATAAGGGAGGCGCACCCGCTGCTACTGATGTGGTGACTGGACAGGTGCAAGTGATGTTTAGCCCAACAGCTGTTGCTATGCCTCACGTTAAGTCTGGTAAGTTAGTTGCGCTTGCAGTGACGAGCTCGAAGCGTTCCGATTTGGTACCTGAATTGCCAACCATTGCAGAGGCCGGAGTGCCAGGCTATGAAACCACTGGGTGGTATGGGTTTGTCGGGCCAGCCGGTATGCCTAAGGCTGTGTTGACCACATTGAATCGTGAAGTTGTTAAAAGCCTTAGTAATCCTGAGCTAAAGCAGCAGTTTACAAAGCTTGATCTGGATCCTGTTGGTAATACGCCCGAGGAAATGAAGCGTCATATACAAGCTGAATTGGTGAAGTGGGCCAAAGTTGTTAAAGATGCAAACTTGCCACGTGGCAAGGTATTTTAATGATGGCATACGCTTAAAACGATTTAGAGAGACTTTGTAGATGTCACTACCCTTTGTGGATGTTGCTACCGTTAATATGAGAGTTTGTGTGATGCTATTGTTCGGCCAGAGCTTAGGTTCGACACACTTTTTTTGGATAGGCCTCTAAGAGTGCTACACTGAGAGGCTTTAATTCCATTGTTGGAGGATGCGCTTGGGCTTAGACCTGCAGCAGAGTGGGATCAGTTGTTAAATGCTGTTGATGTACCTGCGGGGGTGATACTAACATTGCCTGAGATATTGGCAGAGCCTCAGGTCTAGAATAGAGAGATTATTAAAACATTTACAAATGTTCCAGTCTTAGATTGAGATGTGGATGTGCCTCGTTTGGGATTTTATCTGGCTTCTGGGTTGCCTGATACAGATATAGCTCCGCCGCAGTTGGGGCAAGATACCGACCAGGTGTTAGCGCAGTTCGGTTACGCTAGCGATGAAATTGCACAGTTGCGATTAGAGGGCATAGTCTAAATTCAATAAACGAAAGTTACAGCTATGAATGCTCGCTATTTGTTTAAAAATTTGAAATTATTATGGGCGGTGTTCGCCATAGCTGGCGCTATTCCATCTTCGGCGCAGTTGTATCCGTCTAAACCAATTCGTTTGGTAGTAGGGTTTTCCCCAGGTGGCGGCACGGATACCATTGCTCGTATTTTGGCATCTAAGTTAAGTGAAGGTCTTGGTCATGCTGTCATTATTGACAACCGCCCGGGAGCTAATTCAAATATTGGTACTGAGTATGTCGCTAAGTCAATTGCAGATGGCTATACCTTACTATTTAATACCAATGCCATTGCGATTAATATGAGTTTATATAAAAATATTCGCTACGATGCACTTAAAGATTTTAGCGCGATTAATATGATTGCATCGAGCCCTTTGCTGTTAGTAGTTCATCCGTCTTTGCCTACTAAATCAACTCATGAACTGATTCAATTAGCGCGTTCAAAGCCTGGCCAATTAAATTACTCATCTTCGGGTGGACCCCAGCATTTGGCTACTGAGTTATTCAAAATTAAAGCAAAAACTAATATTATGCATGTGCCATTTAGTGGCAGCGCTCCTGCAATGACTGCCTTAATGAGTGGTGAAGTGCAGATGACGATTTCTAATTTGCCCACGCTATTGCCCCATGTCACATCAGGCAGATTGCGTCCCCTAGGCGTTGTGTCTGCGAAGAGAACGATGTTCATGCCTGATGTGCCGACGATGAAGGAGGCGGGCATAGATATGGATGTTGCTGTTTGGTATGGTTTATTCGCACCAGCCGCTACGCCGCAAGGCATTACTGCAAGACTATCTGATGCGAGTATTGTAGCGAGCCGATCTGCTGATGTACAAGAAAAAATTCTAAAGCTTGGGGCAGAGACTGTTGGTATGCCTGCACCCGCATTTAGCAAGCAACTGGCACAGGAAGTATTGCAATGGGCCGATGTTGTAAAAGCAGCGGGTGTGAAACCAGATTAATGGTTTAATGTACTGATTAAGTCTTAAACTATTTAGCGTTTGTAAGTATTATCAGTAGATCTGTTTTCCTGAACCAGATCTACTTTTGTTTTTTGGTGTTGTGATATTTTCAAATTTAAAATTTAAAATTTAAAATTTAAAATTAAAAAATTAAAAAATTAACATCACATAATTACAGATTTATTTATCGTATTTTGAATACGAGTTTTCCTCTAAAATGTCTGCCTTCACTCACGCGATGTGCCGCAGCAGCTTCTGTGAGTGAGTAAGTTTTAATTTCAGGCACTCTGACGGCGCCTGATGTAATCAGTTTGGCGATGTGGTCTAGATGCACTCGTTTGCGCTCAACATTGGGCTTTAGCGCTTGTATATCGCTACGCTCAGATTTTGGCGCTGCCCCGTCAATGAACGCAGCACGGCCGCCGGGACGTAGCACTTTCAATGTGCGTATTGCAACATTTCCACCTACGGTGTCGAATGCTGCATCGCAGTTTGATATAACTGTAGTGAAATCTTGTTGGTTATAGTCGATGACTTTATCTGCGCCAAGACTCAGGACATAATCCCTGTTGATAGCGCTTGTTGTGCTGATGACATGAGCGCCAATATGTTTAGATAGTTGTACTGCAAAGCTGGCAACTCCACCTGCGCCACCTTGTATTAGAATAGTTTCCCCTGATTTTAATTGTAAGGTGTTTTCAATAGCGATAGTTGCTGTGAGTCCAATGAGCCCTACAGCTGCAGCTTCAATATGCGAAATTGCTTTTGGCTTTTTGCTGACAATTGCAGCGTTTATGGCAATGAGCTCCGCGTATGATCTGGCGCCAGTCTGTTCGGTAACACCAAATACTTCGTCGCCAACAGCGAGATCGTTGACATCTGGACCTAGAGCTTTAATGACACCGGAGAAATCTCTGCCAGGAATGAATGGAAATGTGGTCGTTGGTTGACGATAGCCAACTCGAGTTTTCCAATCAGCGGCATTGACACTTGCAGCATGGATCTCGATTAACACTTGTCCTGGGCCAGCAACAGGGTCTGGCAATTCTCCGTATTGCATTACTTCTGGGGCACCATTTTGCATGAAATAAGCGGCCTTCATGATTGTTATCCTTTTTTATATTGGTGTTGTTGAGGTTTTTTTTAGTTTATTTTTAATTTTAACATCTGGAACTTTGATGATTGCTTGATCTCGTTTGAGCGCTATTGCTACTTAGCAAAGTCTTTTGGTTGCCATGGACTACCATCTTTTTTTAGTATTGCCCGTGTAACTGAGCGTGTGGCGCCAAAGGTAGGCACATACATCGAGTGTTTGCCTGCGCCACCTGCAACGATAATCATGACATCTTCCCATCGTTGCGCAATGCTCACCAACGTGTCAGGCGTTATATGACGATTTTTGTAGCGATAGCCTAGACGGCGATAGAGTCTACGTTCGATTGTTTCACGCCCAAAGCGGGTAATCGGAATGCGCGCATCATCATAGATCATGCGTTGCACCTCCTCTTTAGTCAGACCATCATTGGCGATAGTGGCTGCATGCTCTGGACTGAGCACGAGTAGCGGTTCACCATGGTAGTAGACGTTATTTTGGCCAGTTTGCGCCATGCTGCCACAAATCGTGGTTAATAAGCCTCCAGAGGTGGTTGCTTCATGTTCGTTGATATTGTGTGGTGCTTCCCCACCGACGACTGTAACAGTGCTGATTCCTTTGGCAAATCCGCGTTGTTCAGACAACGAAGGCCATGGGCTATTGGCTTCATTTTCTGCGATGCAATAGCTAAATTTACCTGGGTGACCCATAGTTGCTTTATCAATTTCCCCCGGAGCTGCGCCACCAATATTAATCAGAATGAGTCGTATTGCACGACCTACAACACCATTATCCCAAGGCCCTGGACCGAAACAGCCGGAGCCAGAGTGTATATTAAATGTGTTAGCTAATGGGCCATTAACGATCAGCAGCGGAGATACGCAGTGTGTGGTTGCTTGGCAACCATACAGATTAAATTGTGGTTCGGTTATGGCTTGAACAGCGGCCATTAAAAGGGGCATGTGTTGTGGTTTACAACCTGCCATCACCGCGTTTGTAGCGATCAGCTCTACAGTAGCGACTCCCATTCGAGGCGCAATTACTGCAACAATATCATTTGCAGTCAATCCAGAGCCATGAACCATGGCGACTACTCGAGCCTCTGTCGGCGGCACTAGGGGCAATCCATCTCCCCAGCCGCGTTGTATGAGTTCATGTTGAAGGTCGGTCCATTCATCACTACAGTGAATATCTACACGTTTTCTGCTAATTTCAGGAATTTGTTGTGCTTTCAATATGAGTGGCGAGGTTAGTTTGTGAATGATTTCATCAAATACGGCATCTACTTTTGCCAATACGGTATCTAGCGGTGTACCACCCAAGGGATGTGGCAATACCACAATCGGTAACGCGGGCATGCCGAGTGTGTTCGCTTGATGATGGGCTAGCGCTGTAAAAGATGTACTAACAAGCAAAACAGAGGGTAGGCCTAGCTTTTCTAATTCTACAGAGTCGTGGACACTCCACGACGTGCAAGAGCCTCAGTCGCCTAATGCATTAATCACTACGTCACAGTGATCACGTAGGCTTTTGAGTATTTTGGAATCAATACCTCGTGATGCAGCCATTTTTGATGCCGTGTAGGTTTCAGTCCCGGGGTATTTCTGTTTTAGTTTGGCTTCAATGTGTAACATCATTTTGTCTACGGGGGCTTTTGCATTGTCTAGAAATCCAATGCGTAGACCTTGCAGTGTGTATGGGCGAGGAGATGCACCGATGCTGAGAGGTTGTGCGTGTCCTTCGGGTGAAATGAGATACATTTAAATTTCCTTAGTATTTTTTTATTAATAAAATAAGCTTTTAACGCAGTTTGAATTAGTTTAATTTGTTTTTAAGCCTATCAACAACTATAACCTTAATTTTTATTCCACCAATTGGTCGAAGTGATCGACTTTGCTGTTTATCTCACTAAAAATAGTTCAATTCGATAAATAATGTTTAAAGTAAACATATCCATTTAAAGGCTATTAGATGAGTTACATATAAGATGTTCCAGTAGACCCTCATAGCCCCTACAATAGGGGTATATTTTAAAATGAACTGGGAGTTATCAATGGGACAATATGACGGAAAAGTCGCGCTAATTACAGGAGCTGGTGGCATGAAGGGGATTGGTCGCGCCTGCGCATTGAAACTGGCTGCACAAGGTGCTGATATTGTGATTTCAGATTTTAAGCGGCCTACCAATGATTTGCCCCCGCAAGAAATTAAGGCGCAGTGGCGTAGCATTGATAGTGTTGCTGAGGAAATTGAGGCGCTTGGCCGACGTTGCTTGCGTGTATGGTGTGATTTAACAATCAGTTCGCAAATTGAAGACTTAGCTGCTCGTGCGGCTTCTCATTTTGGTCATATCGATATTTTAATTAATAATGCGCGAGCAATCATTGGCCGTGATCGGGTTGGTGTTACAGATCTAAGCGAGGAGGTGTGGGGGCGATTTTTACGCATTAACACCACAGCAGCATTCTTAAATATCAAATATGTGGGCCGCATTATGGTGGAGCAGGGTAATGGGGGGCGCATCATTAATATTGCATCTGATGCGTCCAAACGCGCGAAGATAAATACCGCGGCTTATACGACCTCTAAGTTTGCGCTGATTGGATTGACTCAAGCTTCTGCCTTAGATCTAGCGCAACACCGCATTACTGTTAATGCTGTCTGTCCAGGCTCAGTGAATACCGACCGCTTTAACTATTGGGAAGCTGACCAAGCCCAGGTTAGAAATATGAGCCTTGAAGATTTTCGGGCAAGTGTTGTAGTTGATGCAGGGAAGTCGGTGCCGCTGGGGCGTGTTGCTGAACCTGAAGATGTCGCAAACGTAGTCTCTTTTTTAGCGTCAGCAGAGGCTGGTTTTATTACAGGTCAAGCATATAACGTTAACGGTGGTACATTGTTTCATTAACATGTATGTGCTTAATTCATGAATAATTTTGATTAATAAAAATTTAAAAATAAAAATAAAAATAAACATAAAAGTTATTAAAAATTAAGAATATTAAAAAGTATTGATTTAAAAATAGTTTAATAAGAAAATTAATAAATTCATTGGAGGTTGAGTAGTGTATATCGCAGAACGTATTGCTCAGGGTGTATTAAATATACAGTATGAGACGCTTCCCAAAGAAGCTATCCATTGGGCCAAGGTGGGTGTATTAGATTACATGGGATGCACGGTTGCAGGGTCTACGGAACCTGCTGCTAGAATTGCTATGGATGTATTGATTGATCAGGCAGGCATTGGCAACAGTGTGTTGATTGGCCGCACTGAACGCTTACCAGCACTAGAGGCTGCAGTTGTTAATGGTACTGCCTCGCATGCGCTAGATTTTGATGATATTAGCAATACGATGGGCGGACACCCTTCGGCTCCGTTGCTATCGGCATTATTTGCATAGGCCGACGAGGGTGAATACAGTGGGCGTGCATTGTTAGCAGCTTACGTTGCAGGTTTTGAAGTAGAAACTAAAATAGCGCGTGGTGTTCATTTTCATCACTATACCAAAGGCTGGCATCCAACATCGACCTTAGGTATTTTTGGAGTGGCAGCCGCTTGTGCGCATTTAATGGGTCTTGATTTGGCAAAGACTACTACGGCAATTGCAATTGCTGCGTCTTCATCCTCGGGCATTAAGGCTAACTTCGGTACCATGACTAAACCCTTGCATGTAGGGCTATGTGCTCGTGCAGGTATGTTTGCTGCAAAGCTGGCTGCCAAAGACTTTACAGCTAGCCCCAATGTGTTTGAGCATAAGCAGGGATTTCTCGATGTATATAATGGCGCCGGCACTTACAATGTCGATAGAATATTCGAGCATTGGGCGGCGCCATTAGATATTGTGGAACCTGGAATTGCAATTAAACAATACCCTTGTTGTGGCAGTATGCATCCAGCTTTAGATGCCATGTTGCAACTGGTGCGTAAGCACGACTTGTTGCCCGATCAGGTATCGAAGATTAAAGTTTGGTTGCATACGCGACGATTGGAGCATACGAATCGACCTTGGCCCAATAGTGAGTTAGATGCAAAATTTAGTGTTCAGTATGGTGTTGCACGTGCAATCACTGATCGTAAAATTGTCATGGCACAGTTTGAAGGGCAGGCTTTTAGCGATGCAGTTGTACATAAATTATTGGCCAAAATTGAGGCTTTTCCCTATACAGTTGATCAATTTCCTGAGAGCAATCATTTTGGAGCCGAAGTTGAAGTGTTAACAAATAATGGTCAAATGCTAAAGTCTAGGGTTGAGCAAGCGGTTGGTAGAACCTCTAGTGATCCTTTGCCTAGAGATCTATTGCGAGCAAAGTTTGAAAATTGCTCCTCTCGTGTTTTGAAACCCAGTGCCATTAAGCAGCTCTATGAATGCATTGATACTCTGGAGCTCGCAAGTGATGTGCGATTGATCACACAATTATCAACGCAGCTGCTGTAAATTAATGGTAACCCTGGATGCTTTAGTCGTTCAATGTCATGCTGTTTAGTCTTAATTAAGGATATTTTTATGCGATCAATGCAATGTTTTATTTCATTACTGTTTGCGTTCATCTCTCTCGGTATTGATGCACAAACATACCCAAGTAAGACCATACGATTAGTATCACCTTATGCCCCAGGGGGTGGAACTGATATATTAGCGCGTCTAATTGGCCAGAAGCTTTCAGAAGCTTTTGCTTATGCGGTTATTGTTGAGAATCGTCCTGGTGCTGGCGGTACTATTGGCACCGAGGTAGTCGCCAGATCGCTTCCAGATGGGTATACCATCATGATTGCCTCACCGTCGCCAATTGTAGTTGCCCCTCATCTGCAAGCTAAATTAGGTTACGACCCATTAAAAGACTTAAGCCCTATTACGATGATCTCGGTAGTGCCAGCAGTATTAATTGTTAATCCATCGTTGCCGGTAAAGTCAGTTAAGGAGTTGATCGCTTTAGCTAAACTGAAGCCTGATCAATTGACATTTTCTTCCTCGGGTAATGGCGGTACTGGGCATCTTGCAGGAGAGATGCTTAAAATGATGACTAAAACTCAAATGATCCATATTCCTTATAAAGGTACGGGTCCTGCAACTACTGCAGTCGTGAGCGGTGAAGTATCTTTAAGTTTCGGTAATATTATGTCGACATTACCTTATGTCAGAAACGGTCGCCTACGAGGTATAGCAGTTACAACCCCCACTCGATCTCCTGTATTACCCGAAGTGCCTGCAGTTGCTGAGTTCTTGCCTGGCTATTCTGCAGGGCCTTGGTATGGTGTGCTGGCGCCAGCAGGTCTGCCTTCTGCAATAGCTGATCGATTGCATCGTGAAATTGTGAAGATATTACATTCGCCAGAGGTCGCTAAAGTGTTAAAAGCAGAAGGGGCTGATCCGGTTGGAAACACACCAGCTGAGTTTGCTGCGCATCTACGAGATGAGACAGAACGTTGGGGCAAAGTCGTACGAGAAACAAAGATGAAGTTTTGATTTAAATTTTTTAATTTGTTCTGTATATTAATGGCGATTGTTTTAAAAAAATAAAATAATAAAAACTGATGGTTAATAAACCTAGCCAGAAATTTTCTGGCCAGGTTTATTATTTAAGCAGCTATTTTGTCTTTATCTTTATTTTCTGAGACTAGGTACTTGGAATCGCCGCCGATGATAATTTTACGCGGTAGCTTCTCTTCTGGAATGACATTTTCTAGTTTGATGACTAGAAGACCATTCTCGAATTCAGCAGAGCGAACTACGACTGTTTCAGCTAAAGTGAACTGATGACTGAAGTCGCGATTGGCAATCCCTTTGTGTAAATATTCACCATCAGCACGATTTTGGGTTTTACCGATAACAGTGAGTTTGTTGCCCTCTGCAGTAATATCGATTTCTTCAATTTTAAAACCAGCAATCGCTAACTCTATGGCGTAATGACGCTCGCTAATTTTAAGAATGTTATAGGGCGGATAGCTTTGTGATTTTCCGGTGTTATCTATAGCATTCATTTGTTCAAATGAGTCAATGAGCCGATCAAAACCGATAGTGCTTAAGAGCAAGTTCCTGTTAAATGGGTAGTTCATGAGATCTCCTTAAATATAAGCAAGTTAAAGTTGCCTAAACCCCGAAAGCATCTAGGCAATGCGTATATTTGGATCAATCACTGGGTTTCAAGGGGGTTGAATTGTTAGCTAATGCCCCAATGTATTCAGAATTGGATTTTAAGAAACTAGAAAAATATAAATAATTAAGAAAAATAAGTTCAATTAATTTTAATCAATTTTTATATGTGCTGTTTTAACGACACCAGCCCATTTTTTGACCTCAGAATGGATATAGGCACTAAACTCATCCGGCGAGCTCGGTGTGGGGTCTAATCCCTGTTTCTGTAGATCCGTTTTAATTTCTGGGCTCAATAAGATGGCTACAAATTCTTTATTCAATTTATCAATAATTGGGCGAGGCGTTTTTAATGGTGCTAGCACGCCATACCAGTTATTTGCTTCAAAACCTTTTACACCGCTTTCTGAGACAGTGGGGACGTCCGGCAGAAATGATGCTCGTTTGATCGTTGTTACAGCGATGGAACGGATTCTGCCACTGTTCATGAAGGGAATTGCACTAGCTGCGGTAGCAAACATCATTTGAATTTGTCCGCCAACTAAATCAACCATTGCTGGCCCGCCACCTTTGTAGGGTACGTTCATGATTTTTGTATTGGCCATGATATTGAATAATTCATTGGCTAAGTGACCTGCGCCGCCAACCGCAGAGGAGCCACAGGTTAAGGCATTGATTTTGGAGAGGTTAATTAATTCTTTAACATTCTTAACAGGAAGGGAGGGGTGTGTCACAAGGATGTTGGTTGAATCAACGGCTCGTGTGATAGGTGCTAAATCCCTAGCAGGGTCAAACTTTAAGTTTGTATATAGAGATTGGTTAACCACAATTGGGCCAATAGTCGCAAATAGTATTGTATATCCATCAGCTTTGGCGTTGATGGTCAGTTCGGATGCAATATTGCCAGATGCCCCAGGTCGATTATCAATAATTACCTGTTGTTGAAATCGTTCCGTGAGCTTTGGTGCAATGGTGCGAGCAGTAATGTCAGCCCCACCGCCAGGGGGGAAGCCAACCAACATTCGTATTGGTTTTGTGGGATATATGGCCTCTGCTGCATATGTGGTTTGGTGGTTGATCACTAATAGGGTGATTATGCAGGCGCTATTGATGATGTGATTTAATGCTATTTGTGTCAGTGATTTGCGGTGCAAATTAGTATGAAATGTCATGTTGATATCTTTAGGTCAATAATTACTTATATGAACGGAATTTATTCTGTAGAAATAATTGGGAAAAATTCTTTGATGAGTGAGCATGATGCCATAATTTGGTCGCTTATTGATCCAAATCGTTTAGTCCGATAGGGAGCAAATAAGTCTAATAGCTTGCTATTTTACTGATATTGTCATGTACAAATAGAATTGCTACTAATTATTCGAATGAAATTGGATTGTTGTAGAATACTTCATGTGGTTAATAAGCTTTATCAATTAACCTATAATTTATAACTACATACCTCACAAAGTCCAGATTGTAAATTGGATGTTGCGATCTACATCACAGGAGTTAAACCCAAATGATTATTGATTCTCAAATACATGCTTATGAAGCCAATACACCCAAGCGTCCGTGGCATTCGGTCCCCAATTGGCCCCCTCATGCCACTGGTGATGAAATGGTCGTTGAGATGAATAAAGTAGGGGTTGATGGTGCAATCTTTATCTCTTCTTTTTCAATGTATCGTTATGATGCGAGCTATGCTGTAGAGGTGCAACAAGCGCATCCTGGTAAGTTTGGTATTGTAAAGCCCCTAGATCCAACGGACATGGCTATTGCGGATGTGGTTGCTGAGTGGAAAAAAACACCAGGTGCTGTTGGTGTCCGAATTATGGTTCCTAAGGAGTCTGGACGCGATGTCAATGACCCAGGTCTCGAGCGTATACTTCGTGCAGCTGCACAGTATGATTTTCCAGTCAATATGTTGTGTTGGGGTAATGTTGATCTTGGAACGGCTCTCGTTGATCGTTATCCTGAAACAAAATTTATTATTGATCACTTAGGGATTATGCAACCACGGGTTCCCCCAGCGCCTGCTGAGCCTTGGATCGATTTGCCGAAGATATTAGATTTGGCTAAGCGTCAAAATGCAGTCATTAAAATAAGTGGTGCTTGCACATTGTCACAAAAACCCTATCCGTTTCCCGATATTTGGGATCCGTTAGCACAAATTTTTGACGCATGGGGATTTGAACGTTGCTTGTGGGGAACGGATTGGACGCGTGCATTTGCAGTTGTCAATTATCAACAAGCGGTAGAGCCTTTTCGATTAACCGATCGCATCACTAATAGTGAGCGTGCAATGCTTATGGGTGGCGCTTGTGCAAAAGCCTATAACTGGATGCCTCAGTTAAATAAGTAACGCTCGCTTTTAATATCAGGTTTTAGTACGTCTTGATGAGGCCATGGTCGTATTCAATTAATTTTTAAATTAACTGTTTAATTGATATCTAATTAATTGTATACCCCATGGCTTGATAATATACTCGATTAGTATTCAGATTATTAGCTGTTAAATTATTGTTCTTTAGTTCTAGAAAACTTTAAGTGATTAATTAGTTTTTCTGCGCATTGCTTTTCATGAATAAAATTCATCCCAAAAAATTAATGTTAAGTAAATGGACTGCTGTTAATGTTGTTGGCAAAGATAAACATTTCTTGATATCTAATGTCATCAAACCTGAAAACTTAGATCAACCTATAGAGTTTGTTGAATTAGAAGCGTTATTCTCTAAAAAGACGATGCGGATTTTATGGCGTGAATTAAGAGATGAGCAACTTTGGCGCCAAGGCTGGTTATAAGCACTATATATGAGTGCTTATTATTTTTGATCAAATGCGGTATTTAAATTTCCTAGTCTGCTTTGGCACCAGATAATTTCACAACATGCGCCCATTTTCTGATCTCACTTTTTAGATATCTAGAAAACTCTTCTGGGCTATTTGTTGTCGCAACTTCTAGTCCTGCACTATTTAAAGCTTGTTGCATATCTTTGGTTTGTAATATTTTACTGACATCGCTGTGGATGCGCTGAATAATTTCTTTTGGACTATTGGTTTGTGTGAGTAAGCCATACCAACCCGTGACTTCATAACCTTTCAGACCTGCTTCGGAGAAAGTCGGTAATTCAGGCATAAACGCAGAACGCTGAATGCTTGTGATTGCTAATGCTCGAAGTTTATGATTATTTAGTTGAGGCAGTACGGATGATAAACTTAAAAATGCTAAATCCACATTTCCACCCATTAGATCAGTGATAGAAGCACCCGCACCGCGATAAGGAACATGCACAATATCTACTTGTGCCATTGATTTGAATAACTCGCCACTTAAATGAGGTGTTGTGCCATTTCCAGATGAGGCGTAATTTAATTTACCGGGCTTGGCTTTTGCTAGCGCAATAAAATCTTTGAGTGTTCGTGCTGGAACTGATGGATGAATAACTAATACATTTGCACCGATTGCGGTTAATACAATTGGTGAGAAATCACGTAAGGGATCGTATGCTAGTTTTTTGTACAGACTCACATTGACGGTGAAAGCGGGCTGTGCCATTAATAAGGTATAGCCATCAGGATGTGCAGTAGCGGCAAGTTCAAATCCTACATTGCTACCCCCACCAGGTCGATTGTCTACGATCACTGGTTGTGACCATGCATTGTTTAATCGTAGTGCCAAATGTCTTGTAAGTATGTCAGTAGCCCCGCCAGTAGCAACAGGGACGATAATTCTTACTGCTCTTGTAGGATATTGTTGTGCGAAAGTTTCGCCAATACTGAGGAGAATGCTTAATAAAAGTATAGGCATACTGATATTAATATTTTTTTTAATGCGTGTGACGATTATTTTAGTTAATTTTAGTTTTAGCATATTTCTGCCGCAATGCGGAATTTGTTGAGGTCTACGATAGCCGCTAAGGTATCCTTATTACTCAATGAATTGTATCAATTAGTCGTTAAATAAGCGTATTATATTTTTTGAAATCAATAATATATTTATATTTATATTTATATTTAGTTAGGAGCTTATGTATGTTATCGCAAGCCAATTTAAATCCACATATGCATTCTGAGTTTGTTTATTCTGGTATAGGTTGTGACTTATCCATCTATCAATTAAATTCAGAACTTGCGGGAATTGAACTGAAATGGCGCTTACAGCTCCCTAGTAAAATTCAATATGCATGGCGCCACTCTGCAAAACCTTTTTTATATGTGGCTTGTAGTAATGGTTCACCGAATGCACAAGGTGATACGCATTGTGTCGTCACTATTGCTCTTGATGATCCGCTGAAGGGGCCTTATTTTTATGGTAATACCGTTCAACTTCCAGCCCGGCCAATCCATATTACGTTAGATCAAGTGAGTCGTTATGCGTTGATTGCTTACAATAATCCAAGTTCTCTAACAATGCATCCTATTCATAGCGATGGTGCGATCGCTGATGCAATTACACCTATCCAGCCTGTGAAAACTGGAATTTATGCGCATCAAACAATGGTGTCACCTTCTAATTCTGTCGTCGTTGTCGTGGCTAGAGGAAATAATCCTAAAGGTAATCACCCAGAGGATCCTGGTTCTTTAGAGGTATTTTCATATGAATCTGGCCAATTGCAGCCTACGGTTTCTGTTGCTCCTGATGGTGGCTATGGATTTGGTCCGCGCCATGTAGATTTTCACCCGACAAAGCCTTGGTTGTATGCATCCTTAGAACGGCAAAATACTTTGCATATGTTTGATTATGATCTTGCTCATCAAACGGTTTCTCCTAATCCATCTTTTGTATGTTCAACATTGCAAGAGCCTGACAGAGAACGTCCTCGTCAGCGACCCGGTACGATTCATGTTCATCCCAATGGAGCTACGGTGTATGTGGCTAATCGAGCTAGTGGAGAGCAAGTACTGGGTGAGGAAACGGTTTTCATTGGCGGAGAGAATAATATCGCAGTATTTCGAATCGATCCGATTACAGGAGAGCCTAAGCCAATACAGTTTGTAGATACCCTAGGTATTGTTCCTAGAACTTTTTCATTGAATAAAAAAGGTAATATTTTAATTGCCGCTAACTCTGTATCAATGCAGGGTAGAGGATCAGCTGGAATATCTGTTATTCCAGCTAGCCTTTGTGTATTTAAAGTAAACGAAGATGGAACTCTAGTCTTTAATCAAAAAATTGATGTAGATGCTTCTCTTGATCCGCTATTTTGGATGGGTATAGTAGCCCATTAAAGTCGTCAAATAAATTTTATTGTGGGGTTATTGTGATGGTCTTTCCCAGCCTAACCATTTAACAATAGCGCCGCCCATCACTAGCTCTAGATCTGAGCCTTTTAGCCAAGGCATCTCTTCAGTATACATAGTGACACATTGGCGGTATGAACAGGGCATACGTGTGATATCTGTTCCCCAAAAGCAACGTTCAGGTCCAAATGTTTCTATGATTTGGCGTAGATATTGATGAATATTCCGATAGGGATATGGTGCGCTCGAATAGCTCGGTGCTCCGGAGAGCTTAACTGCAACATTAGGTAGTTTTGCTAGAGCCAGCATATTCGGTAGGTCTGCAAATACAGTATCGTCTACAATTCCTCTACCACCTGCGCCTCTTCCAATATGGTCGATGTGTAGTTTGAGGTCGGGGTATTGACTTGCAATTTTGCCTACGGCTGCAATATTAGCGCCATTAGCTAGCAAACCAATGCGTAAGTCTTGCTTTTGACAGGCTGGCCACAGCCAATCTAATGAGCCGTCAGTCCACCAGGTTTTTTGATATTCTTGATTGAAGCTGAAGCGGAAGCCAAGCATGCCAGTACGTTCACGCCAATGCGCAACAATTTTTTCACGCACTGGGCTTTGCAAGTCCATATGACCCAGAATGCAGAATTTTTCTGGATATTTTTTAACTGCCTCCATGGCATAAAGATTTACGGGTTCACCTAAGGCTGTCGGTGGATGAATAACAGCGCAATCAACACCGGCTGCGTCCATCTCTGCAATGACTTCTTCTGTCGTGTAATTATCTACCTGACGATGGTGTGAACTCATGCGTCCATTTTGCCAAATATGAATTTGAGAATCGACGATCAACATATTGAATCCTTGTGTAATAAATCATTAACCAATAAAAAATTTACAGGGTTATTGTAGTCGTTTATGTTTGAACTGCCGGCGGGCATAAGTGCTAATTATTTGAATTTTTTTTAATCATATAGATATTTATATAGTTGTGCAAAATTAACCCTATTTTTTATTGAACTATTATTGAGGTATTTAAGTATACGAGTATACTAATCGAGCTATATGATTATAAGATGAATAGTTGTCTTTGTAGACTAAATCCTTATTACTAAACACGTCTAAAGGTTATCTTTTGAGTCAAGATTCAGATGTCCATTCATCCTCATCGCATCCATTTGCAAATCAACCTGCAATTGACCTATGTCATTTTAGTTTTCACAATAAATTTATTAGTGAATTACCGGCAGATCCTATTCAAAATAATAAGCCACGCCAGGTTAGTCAGGCCTGCTTCTCTCATGTAGAACCCACCCCGGTTCCAGAACCGAGACTTTTAGCGTGGTCGGAATCGCTAGCGCATCAGCTAGGCATTCTGCGTCCGTTGGTTGTACATCATCCTACGCTTGATGTGCTCTGTGGAAATCTTGTGATGCCTGGTATGAGACCCTATGCTGCTCGTTATGGAGGCCATCAGTTTGGGCACTGGGCTGGACAATTAGGAGATGGTCGAGCGATTACCTTGACTGAAATTATGGATCGTTTTAGTCAGCGGCAGGAGTTGCAGCTAAAAGGTGCTGGGCCAACACCTTATTCTCGAACTGCAGACGGACGTGCAGTCTTACGATCTTCGGTGCGAGAGTTTATGTGTAGTGAGGCGATGCACTATCTTGGCATACCAACTACTAGAGCGTTAAGTTTGGTTGAAACAGGAGCGATGGTTGTTCGGGATATGTTCTATGATGGTAATCCAATCCCAGAGCCGGGTGCGGTTGTATGTCGTGTTGCACCATCCTTTATCCGCTTTGGTAATTTTCAGATCCTTGCGGCGAACGGTGAGCATGATCTTTTAAAACGGCTAGCTGATTACGTGATTATTAATTACTTCCCGGAATGTATGGATCAGGGTTTGCCCTCATATGAGCGGTGGTTTCATGAGGTTTGTAGGCGAACAGCAGTGTTGGTAAAGGAGTGGATGCGAGTTGGTTTTGTGCATGGTGTGATGAATACAGACAATATGTCTATATTAGGTTTAACTATTGATTACGGTCCCTATGGATGGCTAGAGGGCTACGAACCGCAATGGACGCCGAATACAACAGACTCTGCTGGACGTCGCTATTGTTATGGTAGTCAACCGCAAATAGCCCATTGGAATTTATTGCAATTAGCGAATACTTTATATCCTTTGTTTGGAAATAAAACGCCGCTGGAGAATGGCCTGGCACTTTTTGTAAAGACTTACGAACAGGAGTGGTCTAAAACGTTAGCTGATAAGCTTGGGTTCTTAGAGATAACTGCCGATGATGAATCACTACTCATCGATTTGTTTAAATTGCTAGAAGCTAAAGAGACTGATTTTACGATATTCTTTCGAAAATTGGCGACGTTACCACTAGATCATCAGAGCTTACTGAACGATGATCGCGAATTATTAAAATTTGTGCAATCCGCATTTTATATGGATGCGGCTCTCACCGGTCAGCATGCTGATCGGGTTGTTTTATGGTTGCGTCGTTATATTGCACGTATTGGTAAAGAAAAAAGATCTACTATTGAAAGGGTTGCAATTATGAATCGCGCAAATCCTAAATATGTTTTTCGAAATTACCTGGCACAATTAGCCATAGATGCCCTTGCAATAGGAGATGATTCCGTGCTTTCAGATATAATGCACGTGTTGCAGCGCCCCTATGATGAGCAACCTGAGTATGAGCGTTACGCTGAGCGTCGGCCCGAATGGGCAAGGCATAGAGCCGGTTGCTCAGCGTTATCTTGTAGTTCTTAGGGCTGCGATTCCCAAAAAAATCCCTTTATTGATTGATATGAGATTGATATGAATTTTTATTTATCTTTTTAGTGCTCAGTTTTTAGTCTTTTTAAAAACACTCTGAAGCTAGTATGTTCATTATTCATTATTTTTTATTCAATTTAGTGAGATATCTGTAATCAGACCCTATTTTAAATTAGAGATACTTCTTTGAAAAATAATACTGTTAGATATTTAAAAATCATTTGTTTGTTTGGTATTGCTTATCTAATCAACACCTACGCTTCATTATTTGCTCAGTATGTCTCTCGCCTGCCAGAGCCAGAGCTTAGTATTGCCTCTTCTTTTTGGTGTATCAGCCTTATTTTTATGTTTGGTTGGGGGTGTAGCAAACTATCTGAAGGTACTGTTTTCCCAAGTTTTACCTTGCAACTCATTACGGGAATAATTTTGCATGATGCGCTATCAGCACTATCCCATCAGATAGCCATGGTCGTAGTCATCTGTACTGCTTTGGCTGCGATTATTTTGAAGTCTGGTGGAGATGATATTCATCTAAAGAATTTCATTAAGATCTCATTTCCTACATTGCTGATTGCAATTTTCGGTTACTTAGTGACTTTTTTTGTGATGTTTCAGTGTCTTATTTTAATTGGTGTTGATGCAAACACATCGGCATTGCTTTCAGCCATTATTGGTTCGACTGACCCCGCGGCGTTAATACCAACACTGAAAAATTTAGCGTTTCAGCACCATTTTAAGCGCGTGTCTGATATTGCAATTGCGGAGAGTGCGATCAATGATGCTGTGGGCGCAATTTTTACAATTGTCATTTCAGGTCTTATTTTATCGGATAAAAATATTGATGGCAGTATAGGTTTATTTATTGAAATAATCCGCCCTGAAAATCTTGTGAGTTTATGGAGTCAATTTTTGTTTGGCTTAATTGCAGGTGTGATTGGCTGGGTCGCAATGTTTTATTTTGAAAGATACCGCTCGGCACAATATTTAAAAAATAATACGAGTTTTTCTTATGATTTTTCAATTGTATTATGTATCCCGATAGTGACTTTTTTTATTGCCCAGATGATTCATGGCAATGGTTTTTTGGCTGCGTTTATTTCGGGTTTGCTGGGGAATTTTAATCATGGATCTAAATTTTTTCATGATCTACTCCATCACATGGAAACTCAAATTGAAAGTGTTGCAAAGCCAGTCATTTTTATGTTGGTAGGGCCTCTCGTTTCTATAAATGATTTGGTTGAGACTGCCTCTTTAGGTTTCGTAGTCTCTTTGTTATTTATTTTTGTAGCCAGGCCGGTTGCAGTATTTATTTCAATTTGGCCTTCTAATATTACCTTTAAAGAGAAGTTGTTTTTGTGTGCCATTCGAGAAACAGGTGTTATACCGGTTGTGCTAGCAGTGATTGTTTGTTCTCAATTGCCGCAATTATCTTTGTTAATGCCTTTAACTGCTTGGGTAGTCATTTGGACCTTAACTTTGTTACCAGCGATCACAATGTGGTGGGCTAAGACTATAAAAATTACGGAATAAAGTTTTTACTATGCGCTATTCTTTACTTATACTGGATTGATTTGGTATTGATATTTGATATGACAGGGGTGTAATTTGATGAAAGTTGTTGATTTCCTTTTGGATAGTTTGGTAGCTCTAGGGGTTAATACGATATTTGGTAACCCTGGAACCACAGAGATACCGTTGGTTGCTGCTTGTGAGCAGCGTGATGATGTGGAGTATGTTGTAGGGCTTTCAGAGATTTCTGTAGTTCCAATGGCTGATGGCTATGCTCGTGCTCAGTGCGCTCTTAGTGTTGTGAACTTGCATGTCTCACCAGGTCTTGGCAATGGTATGGGGGCTTTGTATACCGCTGGTCGCGTGGGCACTCCAATGTTGGTATTGGTTGGTGGGCAGGACAGTCGATTTCTTCATACTGACCCGGTGTTATGGGGTCCTGTTGAGAAAATGGCTGGCTCAGTTTGTAAATCCGTGTTGACTATTCGTAATACGCAAGATGCAGCTGCAATAATACGCCAAGCTCTTCGCTTGGCATTATCGCTACCGTATGCACCTGTCGCTCTTATTTGCCCTCCAGATTTATTAGAAGTGCATATTGAGTCCTTGCCTGCAGTAGTTGTGCCACCGCAACTTGCTTGTTTGTCAGATAGCGATGCTCTAGCTTATGCCACATTCCTTGAGGCCGCAAAGAGTCCGGCTTTGATTGTTTCTGAAGCTGTTTTTTGGAATGGCGCTTGCGCCGAGCTTGAGCAGCTTGCTGACTTATTACAAGCACCAATCTACATTGCGCCTTACACAGGTATCTTACCCATTTCTAGTGCTAGTCATTGTTATGCTGGATATTTGCCGCCTAATTTTGGGCAAATCGCAGAGCGACTGAAGGCGCATGACTCTCTACTGTTTGTCGGGGCTACCGCTCTTCGCACTACTTTGTATAGCGATGTTAGATTAACGCAAGCTTCAGCTTGGCTAGGTAATAGTTCAGATTTTTACTTAAATGGCGATGAGTATCAAATTGCTAGAGTTGTAGATTTGCGTACTGCAATACCGGAAATTACTGCAAAGTTATCGACAACTGTGCGACTCAAACAGCTTGCTCATTACCGCCCGGAAGTTGCATTGCCGCAGGTGGGTGAGAGCAATCTACATCCTACGCGATTAGCTTATTATTTGTTGAGTCACTTTCAACATGCTATTTGGGTGGATGAGTCTGGGCTATCAACCTCTGATATTCGTCAATGGATGTCTTTGGATGCAGGTGATTATATTATTAACGGTAGTGGCGGTATTGGATGGGGTTTGCCAGCGGCTGTTGGTGTTGCTATAGCAAAGCCGGAACGTAGTGTGGTTGCTATTATTGGTGATGGTTCTGCACTGTATGCTTCAGAGGCGATGTGGACTGCTGAGAATAGGGGAGTGGCTATTTTGTTGGTGGTTCTATCCAATGGCCGTTACGCCACTTTGAATGCTGCGGCAAATAAACTGATCGGTAAACCCTTGTCGAGTTTTACTGTCGACTCCCCACGTTTGGATTTCTCGGGCTTAGCTAGGCTTTATGGTTGGGAGCATGTACGCATTGATCATGAAGAAGGTTTAATGGCTTTTATTGATAAAACTGGTCGGGCGGTTACACGCAATACAGTGTTGGAAGTGATCCTGGATCCTGAGGTCACGCCGGTTACAGCATCTCGACATTTTTAAGCAATAACTTTGATTTTTATTGTTGAATTGAGATTTTGGCGATACGAATCAATTGTGACCAGCGCGTGGTTTCGTGTGCGAAATAGGCATCGGCTTCGTGAGTGGTGCCACCCATAGGAGACATGCCATTGCTTGCTAAGCGCTCTTTTAATGGGACTCCTTTTAATTGCAAATTAATTTCAGCATTCCATTTTTGGGCAATTGTTGTGGACATTTTGCGAGGAGCGAACAAGGCATACCAGACAATGGCTTCGTAAGTTGGCACGCCAGCTTCGGCTATTGTGGGTATGTCAGGTGCAAATTCGCTTCGGGTGGTGCTGGTGACACCTAAGCCTCGTAATCGGCCACTTTTTACATGCGGTAGCAAAGACCCCAAAGGGTTAAAAGTGCCATTCACTTGCCCCGCAACCAAGTCAGTAATGACTGGGCCGCCGCCTTTGTAGGGTATGTGGGTCAGGTCGACTTTGGTTAAGGATTTAAATAGCTCCATAGATAAGTGGGTGGATGATCCGGTCCCTGCAGAGGCAAATGTAAGCCCACCAGGTTTCGCCCGTGCCATGTCAATGAGTTCTCGCACAGAGCGGGCAGCAACGCTGGAGTTTACTGCGAGCAAGTTTGGCACTTGCGAGATTAAGATGACGGCACTGAGCGCTTTAATAGGGCTAAATGTCATATTGGGGTAAAAGCTAGGATTGGTCGCTATCGTACCGGTATTGCACAAAAGGGTATGCCCGTCAGCTTGAGCGCGAGCAACAATTTCTGTACCGATGTTAGTCCCAGCACCGGGACGGTTGTCTACAATAAAGACTTGACCCCAAGCCTCGGTCATTCGCTGAGCGACGGCTCGGCAAACAAAATCAACACTCCCACCAGGGGTGAATGGATTAACTAAGCGTACTGGTCGCGCGGGATAGGGCGCTGTTGTAGCTTGCACGACGGTACACCAAGTCAGTGCTACGGCGAAAATGAGTTGGCTTAAATTCATGAGCACTGGTTAGTGTTGTTTTGCTAGCTGGTGTTTAAAGTATTCTTGAAAATTGTTTAAGTGTTTGATTAATAAGGTCTATCTCCACGAACTAGCATGCGATATAAGCGCCGTTGTTGGCTGTGGTCATAATCAAATCCTGCCTTATGGAGTGATGCGCGGTTGTCAACAATCAATAGATCGCCTTTTTGATATTCATGCGCATAACAAAATTCTGGTTGTGTAATCGTGTCAGTAATTTCTTGTAAGAAGTCTTGGGTTTCCTCGGGGGTCATACCAATGATTTTTTCGGTTTTACCCTTGTGAAACCATACAGCTTTGGTGCCAGTTTCAGGATGCGTGCGCACTAAGGGCTGGATCGTCGGAGGTTTTGTAGAGGAGAGCTGTGCTTTTAGAACATCAGGATTAGCTATTTTAAATCGAACGCTACTGAGTAAGGTGTTCTCAGTTTTCATGGGATTGATTTTTTGTTTAAAATTCTCTGGTAAGGATTCATAAGCAGCACGGGTGTTACACACTGAAGTGGCGCCGCCTTTGTCTGGAACTGCTACTGCATAGAGCATAGTAAATTTAGGTGGAAACTCTTGGTTGGTGTGATCGGTATGCCATGTGGCGTTTTTTCCAACTTTTGCTGGTTTGCCCTCGCTATCTTTATGGAAGTTATCTAGCACACTAATCAGCGGGTGCCCATCCACCAAATACCGGCGATTTTGATCTTCCATTAACTCACCAAATATTTCCCCCGCAGCCTGGACTTGCGCTGACGTGAGGTGTGCCTGATCGCGAATCACCAAAACTACGTTCTCTACAACCGCTGCATGAAGTGCTTTTTTTGTTGCTTCATCGATTGGGCGACTCAAGTCAATACCAGTAACAATTGCACCAATGTTGGGTTTAACTTTAGTGACGCTCATACTTTGGTTAGCGCTAGGTAATGGTGCGTTCAATGTTATTTTCCTCGGGGTGATAAAACAAAGATATTGAATTGTGGATTTTTATTGTATTCTGAGTTGTACTGAAAACGCTAATTGTTATCATACACCGACAATCTAGTTTGGTGGATACCGTAGCGTATTGAGCTTTAAATGGGTGTAGCTGTGCATTATTTTGTATTTTATGGGTTACTTAGGTGTTAATTAGATGTGGTCGATATTCTGTATACATTTCCCGCAAAGCATCTGATGTGGTTTGTCAATGAAACGCTAACATGCTGAAATTATTAATCTTTTAATGATATTGATTCATATGAATTAATGTCGAATACAAAGTGTTTAATCAAGTTTTTATTCAGAGAACCAAGCGGGTAGCAAGCTCTCAAGCGCCCAACATATGAAACTCATGATAGATGTATATTAAGATTTGCAGGTTTGTTTTTTTAGGGGGTTAGATAGTGGTCAGTGATCAATTGAAGTTGATGCTATTAATTATGATATCTTCAACAGCACGGTTGGGGTGTATGCATCAATAAGATTAGAAGAATTTATTTTTTGCGAGCCTGATCATATAGGCTAATGGAGAGATTATGAAAATTTTAGGATTAATACTAGCAATTTTCGCACCGATTTTTAGCGTAAGTGCAGCGCCTCAAGAGCTGATTACTCGTGATTTTTTTGTTGAGCATGTATCAACTATTCCGGCTAATCAGGGCCAAACAGTTGGAATTTTTGTTCGTCAAAAAGTTAAATCCTCAATGCGTGAACAAAAAGCCCCAGTAGTGTTGTTTGTACATGGAGCAACAGTACCAGGTGTGCCAGATTATGATTTGAATTTTAAAGACTATAACTGGATGGCCTATTTGGCACGTGCAGGCTTTAATACCTATACCTTGGACTTGAGTGGTTATGGCGGTTCACCGCGTCCTTTAATGGATGACCCATGTAACGTTGATCCCAAGCAGCAGTCGATTATTATTCCTAGACCTTTGCCGACTGTTTGTGCTGCACACCAAACGAGCCAATTCAATACGATCCACGATGATTGGAGAGAAATTGATGCTGTTGTAGATTATTTGAGGAAGATCAATAAAGTGAAGCGGATTCACATGATTGGATGGTCTGCAGGTGGACCGCGGGTTGGTGGTTATATTTCGCAGCATCCCGAGAAGATTCATCGTGCAATGTTGTATGCACCGAGTCCGCCAATTGAAGGTCCAATACCAACTACACCGAGTGCAGGCGCTTTAATGAGCTTACAAACCCGTGATGATTTTGAGCTGAAGCGTTGGGATCCGGATGCGCGTTGTCAGGGACAGGTTGAGCCTGGTGTGCGTGATGCTGTTTGGAGCGAAATTATGAAGTGGGATAAGGTTGGTTCGACGTGGGGGGCAGACGGTGTTGGTGTGATGCGAGGGCGTATTGCAACAAAGTTTGGTTGGACTGCTGAAATGGTGGAAAAGATTAAAACACCTACTGTAGTGATTGTGGGTGAATTTGATCGCCTGGATGAGCGTCGAGTTGTATTTGATCAGATGAAAGTCCCCAATAAAGTTTTTATTAATGTTTCTTGTGCGTCGCATTTTATGGTCTGGGAGAAACAACATCTCGCCTTGCATCGATCATCTCTAGATTGGTTACTGCATGGCCAAATTCAAAATATATCGCGTGGTGAGTTTAGGGTGGATGAGAATGGCAGTTTTAAGCGGGTGTCTAAGCTACATTAAATGATGATGGGGAATATGTTGTGATTGTTGTTTATTTTTTAATATAGATTATTGCTATTGCTATTGCTATTGCTATCGAAAGGTTTCTTATGCAGTGTATGAATATATGCCGAATGCTTGGTTTAAGTGTGTTCTTTTGTTTTTCTGGGGTTAGCGGGCATGTCCTCGCAGCAGACCATATGGAGATGCAATGCAAGGGCAGTAAATTCTATGATGTGATCTACGAGGTTAAGTCTAATGTTTTAAAAATGAGCAATCAGTCGGCAGGTAGCATTAAGGTTTTGAAAGTGCAAAACGATTCTGATGGAATTTTGATCTGGGCAACTGTGCCGGCGATAGGAGGTAATGTAAAGCGTGATGTGCTCATTTTGTTTGGCAAAGAAAAATGGGTTAAGTATTTTTTTGGGAATGGTAGTAATACCACAGACAAGTGCGATTAATTAACGCGGTTCCAATTATAGTTTTTGTTACGAGTTTATTTGGTACGGTACAAATACTAGCTCAATCGTATCCAGCTAAACCAGTTCGAATCATTGTGCCTTTTGCGGCAGGTGGAGGCACGGATATTCTTGCTAGAATGTTGGCGCAGCGTTATACCGAAAATTTAGGGCAGCCTTTTTTGGTTGATAATCGTACTGGTGCCAATGGTAATATTGGAGCTGAATTGGTTGCCAAAGCGAATGCTGATGGCTCTACTTTGTTGTTGACTACGAATGTCTTAACGACTAATCCGTGGTTATATAAAAATATGTCATTTAACGTCGAGCGTGATTTTGCACCAATCACTTTGGCCGGTTCTAGCCCAAACTTATTAGTGATTCACCCATCATTACCTATATATAGTGTTAAAGAGTTAATCGCTTTGGCGCGTAAGCGACCGGGTGAGCTAACCATTGCTGGTGCAGGAAATGGTACGCCTTCACATTTAGCGGGCGAGCTATTTAAGCAGACCGCTCGTGTAGACTTGCTTGCAATTGCTTATAAAGGAACAGGTGCGTCATTAAATGATTTAATTGGTGGCCAAGTCATGATGTCATTTGGTAGCTTGGCAGGTTTGGTTCCAATCGTAAAGTCAGGCCGTATACGTGCACTAGCAGTGAGTAGCTTAAAGCGTAATTTAATTTTACCTGAGGTGCCAACTGTAGCAGAGACTTATCCAGGATTCGAGGTGGCAACTTGGTATGGTTTGCTTGCACCTGCACAGACCTCACGCGAGATCATTCGTCGATTACAGCAAGAAACAGTCAGAGCTTTGAGTCACCCCGAGCTTAAATCAAAATTGGTAGCACAAGGAATTGATGGTAGTGGTATGGATGCTTCACAATTTACGCATTTAATTAAAAATGATCTTCTGCGTTGGCAGAAAGTCATTCGCGACGGCAATATTAGAGCGGAGTAAATAGGAATTTAAGGTGTTTTTCTGGGCCATTGAGATTATCATTTGGCGTAATTGACTGATGCTATGGTTCATGGGTAGTAGGCAGGGGTGCTTTGGCTGTGTTGTCGCAGTAGATACCTTTTTGATTTCTGATTTCAATTTTTTTATTAGTTATTAATTATTAATTATTTTTTGTTAAATATTACGTATTGGTTTATGAGGATTAGCAGGCCCAAGTCCTAGGCGTGGCATATCGATTGCTGGGCAGCGATCCATGACAACAGTAAGGCCAGCTGCTTCAGCACGTTTAGCACCTTCTTCATTAATCACGCCAAGTTGCAACCAAACCGATTTGGCACCAATTGCAATTGCTTCGTCACAAATAGAACCTGCCGCTTCTGAAGTTCTAAAAACATCTACCATATCTATGGGCTCAGGAATGTCCTTGAGTGATGCGAAAACGGTTTGTCCTAAGATTTCTTTTTCATTTGGATTGACCGGGATGACTCGGTAGCCACGATCAAGCATATAGTGCATTACTGCATTACTTGCACGCTGAGCGTTTGCACTAGCACCTACAAGGGCAATAGTTTTTGTACTAGTCAGTAGCTCGCGTATGTCAGCATCGGAATTAATGGGCATGGTGATTCCTTAGAGAGTATAGTGTTTAGTGGTTGATAATGATTGGTAGTAGTTAATCGTTTGTTATATCCTACTATAAATTAGTACTCTCGCTGTAAGGTAAGCTTTAATAGGCTAAGTCAATTTCTTATTTAAATTAGAATAATTTAGAGCGCCAATATATAGACTATCAAAGGATTCTTAATAACAGGCAACTACTCATCATTGATTTATTTTAACAATGCGCACTGCACAAGTTTATTCTAGTCTATGTTATTCTAAGTCTTGAATTGAAAACTAAAAACTAAAAACTAAAAATAACCCAAATTATAAAGTGTTGACCAAGCTTAATTTTTTGTATTGAGTCGTGTGCAATGTTTTTCGGCATTCATAATGCGGATTAACAGTATTTTGTTTTCTATCTAACCGTGTTCATTTCAAGGAGTTCAATATGTCTGGTTATCCCAAAATTGTTCATACAGAAGAAGGTATGCGTGATGGTTTGCAAATTGAAAGTGCTGATATACCTATAGAGTCTAAAATTCGGTTGCTTGACGCTTTATCTGAGACTGGTTTGAAAGAAATTAATGTTGGGTCTTTTGTGAGTCCAAAATACACTCCACAAATGGCTAAAATTGATGAATTACTGAATGGGTTTACCCCTAAGCCAGGTGTTCGATATACCTATACAGCTCTTAATGATAAGGGTATTGAACGTGCAAAAGAATATACCCCGCCTTTAACCCAACGTGTACATGAGTTCTCTACTCGTGTTGATATGTGTGATGTATTTGCCAAACGCAATACTAATCGGAGTCAAGCGCAGCAGATCGCAACATGGCCGAAGCAGATCGAAAAGGCTTTGTTGAGGGGTGCAAAAGAAGGTGGAATGACAATTAGTAATGTTTGGGGATCCAATTGGATTGGTGAGGCAACATACGAACAACATATGTTGATGTTTGATCGAATGTATCAAATGTGGGATGAGGCTGGCATTCCAGTGACAAAGATTGGGTTGGCTGATGCAACAAGTTGGTGTATGCCACATCAAGTAGAGCGCACTATTGCAGGGATTAAAGAGCGTTGGCCATCGATCAAAGATTTTAATCTGCACTTACATAATGGTCGAGGTGTAGGACTTGCTTCAGTATATGCGGCGCTAAAAGTTCTAGATGGTGGTGATACGTTACGCTTGCAAACAACTATAGGTGGAATGGCTGGATGTCCGTACTGCGGTAATGGTCGTGCTGCAATGATGATTGCTACAGAAGATTTAATGCACATGCTTGAAGAGATGGGGATTTATACCGGCGTTGATTTGTATAAACTGATTGAAGCTGTATGGTTGGCAGAAGAAGTGGTTGGACATTCGTTGTACGGGTTTGTCTCTAAAGCTGGTCCTAGACCACGTTATAACAAGCTGTATGCTATGGATATGCCGCATATCGAGACATTAGAACAAGCGAAGCATTTTATTAAAGGGCCAAAGGCTTACGAGGGGGCGCATTCTCCATGGCAAGAGCCTATCACTAGCTTTATGCGCTCTGAAGCGCCAGGATATAAAGAAAAGCAAGAGAAACTCGCCGCTGCTGCGGAGCAACAGAGTAAGTCAGTGTAATTCGAGGGGCGTATCTCAGAAAGATAATACCAGTGTAATATATTTCACAATATCTCTTAGTTAAACGCTAAGAGATATTGTGAGTTTGTGAATTAATCGATTAGAGTGTCCATTAGAGTGCTAGCCTGAGGTAGTTGTTCTAGATTCTCTAGTGCTTTAATAGATTGTTCTACACGATCAGTGTTCAGAGCGCGTAGCGCACAACCACGATACTTTTCCAGTAGTTCATCTCTGTTCATGGGGTTACCAGGACTTCCGCGCACTTTATCGACTTTTTTGGTTAGGGTCCGGCCGTCAGATAATGTGATGGTTACTGGCGCATTGCGACGAGAAGCAGTGTCATTTCCCCAGTCGTGATGAGAGTGGACATGCACTTTTTCTAATGCAGCGCGCATTGGTTGAGAGTTGCAGTATTCGTCTGAGAATGAATCTAAGTCAACGCGGCCATCTAAAATCATTGCAGCCAACACATAGTCTAGAGAGAATTTGCCTTGAAACCCTAAAGTAGGTTTATGAAATCGAACGGTATTGAGTAAGTCGTGATGTACATCAACTTCTAACTTCTGTATTTGATCAAAGTTGATTTTATTTTCTTCAATGATGCCTCGTGCAGCGTCTAATGCTCTTAAATTTCCGCCGCAGCAAGGATAGCGCTTTATGGTGAGTCCAGGGTCTACGATTGACCAATGAGAGCCTAGGTTAACTCCAACTTTATCAAGGTTATAGTTGCCGGTATCATGAAAGGCAGAGAAGAATCCATAGTCACCTTCCAGGACTTCAGGGTCACCAAAGTAGTCTTTTGCAGCCAGTAATACTGAGGTCACACCAGAGCGTGCGGCATTTCCTGCATGTATACCTTTACCCCAAGTGCCAAAATGTTGTGTTAAGCCCCCCGCATTGGCTGCAGCGAGCCCAATAGCGACTGCCATTTGTTTGGGGTTGAGTTTTGCGATACTGCCAGCTGCAGCCGCTGCAGCAATGCAACCATAGAGTGAGGTAGGATGAAAACCACGTCTACGTAATTCGGGTTCATATTGACGACCAGAGGAGGAGGTTCGTTCAAATGCTTCTAGTCCAACGCACACTGCAGTCACTAGTTCAGCACCACTAGAATTAGATTGCTCAAGCATTGCAAGTGCGGCTGGCAGAATGCAAGCTGTTGGGTGAGAAAATCCGGTATCGTCATAATCTAGTAAATGAGATAGGCAGCCATTTGCCCATGCTGCTGAGATTGCATTTGTTCTGAAATTATTTAAACCAAACACCCGGGCTTGGGTAGTGCCCCCCTGTTCTTGAGTCAGCGCAATGACTTGTTTACCAGCAGGCTCAGTGATTGCTGCTAGACCGACCCCGATGCAGTCAAGTATATGTCGTTTTGTTAAGCTAATAGCCTCGGTGCTGATCTGGTCAATACGTGTTTTGCTTGCAAATTCAGATAGTATTGCGGTAGCGCCCATCTTGATTCTCCTGGTAATTACTTTACAGCGTTTAATACATTTTAAGACAGCGTGAGTATTAAGATATTTTTCAGGCTGATTATTGATCGTATTATTGTTTTGATTATATCCAAACTACACGAAAGATTAAATTAGATCCTATCCCATAACAAACTAAAACTGACTATTCCAGTTTGATATTGGCATCCTTGATGATTTTTGCATGTTTAATGATGTCTGCTTTAATTAAAGCGGTGGTTTGTAGTGCGTTATTATAAAAAGGAACAGACCCCTGAAGTTCCATTTTATCTTTGGTATCTGGATGTGCGACTAGCTTACTAATTTCATCAGATATCTTGTCTATAATGATTCGAGGTACGCCGTTTGGCACGCCGATCCCTTGCCACGATTTAAGTGAAACGCCGGGTACTCCTGCTTCAGCGAACGTCGGCACTTGTGGTAGAGCAATCATGCGCTGCTCACCGGACACTGCGAGTGCTTTTATGCGATTGCTTTTAACATAGCCAACCACATTACTTGGCGGGGACATCATGAAGTGAACTTGTCCACCGATTAGATCAGTGAGCGCAGGAATTGAACCTTTATAGGGGATTTGCTGAGTTTTAATACCGGCTACGCTATTAAATAGTTCTGGTGATAGGTGGGTAGACCCTCCCGAGCTTGAGGATGCATAGTTAATCTGACCAGGTTTAGATTTGGCTAATGCAACTAAATCTTGAAGAGAGTTGACCGGTAGAGATAATGGCACTACGAGTAGATTCTCATAACAAGATACAGTTGCAATGCCTGCGATATCTTTAGTTGCATCGTAAGGTGTTTTTGTAAGAGTATGGTTCCCAGAGAGCGCGCTACCAATATACAGAAGGGTGTATCCATCTGGACGAGCTCTTACACCAGCTTGGGTGCCTATAATAGTGTTGCCACCTGGGCGATTGTCAATAATCACTTGTTGACCCCAAGCCTCAGTGAGCTGTTGCCCAACCATACGGGAGGTAATTGTAGTACTACCTCCAGCTGCATAGGGGACAATTAAGCGAATAGGTTTGTTTGGATAGTCTTTTTGTGCAAAAGATAAAGTAGCAAAATAGCATGATACGATAACTAATATAACATTCAATTTGTACCAGAATAATTTCATGTGTAGAGTCCTTTTGTAGTTTGATGCTCAGGTTGCAACATCTGTATAAATTATATTATTCCGATATGTAAATTAGTAAATAAATCTTCTGACCACAACCTCACTGAGGGCACACGGCAGTTGACCATCATATGGTTTCTTTAAGAATAATTTTTTATATTAATTAATAGTTAATAGTTAGCTAAGTGTATTCTAATTAATTGGGAAAATACACATGATATCAATTTTAAATAGTATGATTCATTAAATAGCAGTTTGTATTTTGGTGAAACTCCCAAATTTTTGGCTTTATTGTGGACAATTTAAAAACGTATTATATTTTATATAAATTCAAATAATTATTATTCCATGCTAATTGGAGGAGATATGAGATTTATTAAATTACAGACATTAACTACCGTTTTGCTAATGATGTTTTCAATGGCATCTGAAACGCTTGCACAGAAGGTTGGTGGAGTATTACGTCGAGCCAATGACGAAAATCCACCTAGCGCATCAATTCATGAAGAAGGCTCTAATATTGTTACCACACCTTTTATTCCAGTGTTTAATAATTTAGTGAATTTCGACATGTCGAAGAATGTCAGTCGTCCTGAATATATCGTGCCTGACTTAGCTCTAAGTTGGTCATGGAGCAAAGATAATAAAGTATTGACGTTTAAATTACGGCAAGGAGTCAAGTGGCACGATGGTAAACCATTCTCTGCTGCTGATGTGAAATGTACATGGGACACCATTGCTGAACGTCGTGATGCAGGATGGCGCAAAAATCCTCGTAAAGCGTGGTATTCAAATTTACAAGAGATTGTGGTTGATAGCGAAGATCAAGTAAGTTTTCATCTGGGGCGACCTCAACCCTCATTTTTATCATTTTTTGCAACTGGATGGTCCCCGGTATATCCCTGCCATGTCGATGGTCGAACGATGAGACAGATGCCGATTGGCACTGGTCCATTTATGGTTAAGTCATTCGAAGCAGGGAAGATGATTCGATTGGTACGAAATCCAAATTACTTTAAACCTGGGCGGCCTTATTTAGATGGTATTGAAATGCCGATTATTTCCTCCCCGAGTACACGAAAATTAGCATTTGCTGCAGGTGATACAGATATTTATAACCCAAGCGCTACGTTACTTGCAGAAGTAAAGTCCAGTGTACCTGATGCGATTTGCGAAGTAGGCTTAAGCTATGCGTACACACAACTGATTATTAATCGAAACGTAGCACCTTTTAACGATGTTCGAGTTCGTAGGGCTCTAGCCTTGGCGATAGACCGCGATGCGATTATTAAGGTGAAAGGTGCTGGCCTGGATCGTTTGGGTGGAGAGTTAATGCCGCCTCCAGAGGGGGCTTGGGGTTTAGACAAATCTGATTTGGCATCAGTTCCAGGCTTTAGTGGTAGTTTAGAACAGAGAAGAGAGGAAGCACGTAAGTTGATGCGCGAGGCAGGTTATGGCCCCGATAAACCACTTCAACTTGTATTAAGCACACGGGATGTGGCTCGTTATCGGGATGTATCAGTAATGGTATTAGATCATTTTTCTAAAATTTATGTCAAAGGTGAAATGAAGGTCATAGATTCGGCAATTTGGACAAATATTATGTTTAAACGTGCTTATACGGTTGGGATACGTTCTCGGGGACAGGCAACAGATGACCCTGATGTGTCCTTTTATGAAAGCTTCTCTTGTAACTCTAGAAACAATGTAGATGGCTATTGCAATAAAGAGATGGACGCATTAGTTGATAAGCAATCTGCAATGCTTGATCAAAAGGCGCGCAAAAAATTAGTCAAAGAAATAGATAAAAAATTACAAATGGATATTGTGCGACCAACGATTACTTTCGCCGCTTTACCATATTGTCGACAGCCTTATGTGAAAGGGTATGTGCCTAGTATGAATAATCAATATAGTAACTTGCGCATGGAAGATGTGTGGCTTGACAAATAAATTGTCTTTCAAATTACTAATTAGCATTTTTTGTGGAAAGTGATTTAAATATGTTTCGTTTTCTAATTTGTATCAGTATTTTTTTGTTTCCGCATTTTAGCTTCTCGGCAAATGATCTTGCAGCCACCTATCCCAAAAGACCGATTCGTATTATTATACCGGTTGCGCCAGGTGGAGGTTTAGATATGATTTCTCGATCTGCTGGTCAGATGATGAGTGATCGCTGGGGGCAGTCGGTTGTGGTTGATAATCGTTCTGGTGGTGGTACGGTGGTTGCAACGGAGATTGTCGCGAGAGCCGTGCCTGATGGCTATACACTATTGGCTGCGACTGACACATTAAATATATTGGGTGCAATGAAGCGTGTTCCATTCGATGTGCGTAAAGCATTTGCGCCAGTGGTAGTGATGACGATGCAGCCATATCTGTTACTAATAAGTGCTGGATTGCCTGTGAATTCTGTTAAAGAGCTGATTGCGTATTCAATGACGCAAGCAATACGCTTTGGTAGTTCTGGTGTTGGTACAACAGGTCATATTGGAATGGAGAATTTGGCTAGTTTGACTGGTGCTAAATTTGTACATGTTCCTTATAAAGGCGGTGCACCTTCTTTAGCTGGAATTTTAGGCGGCGAGATTCACATGTTACCGGGTGTTATGCTCTCGGCCGCACCGTTAATAAAATCTGGAAAATTGCGCGCACTAGCAACGATGGGGCTGAAGCGTATTCCAGCGATGTCAGATCTGCCGACGGTATCTGAGTTAGGATGGCCAGGCTTTAAAATTGTAAATAGCTATAATTTATTTGCTCCAGCAGGCGTATCCAAGCCGATATTGTTTGCAATCAATAGTGTAGTTAGTGATGGAATGAATCTGCCTAAAATGGCACAACGACTAGCAGCAGAGGGTATCCAAGTTGATGAGCGCATGAATCCAGATGAGTTTAAAGCGTATATCCTTAAAGAGTATGTGGATGTTGAGCGTCAGGTTAAAAATTTAGATATTAAATTATATTAAATTTTTAATTAATACTTTAAAAATTACAGTTTTTTGAATAATATGTTCACACTGCTAGAATTCCTTAGCAATTTTTGTATCCAGTCTTGCTAAGGAATTTTCGTTTATTTATATAACTTGATTCTTATAGACATGTATCTATTGTGATAGTGTTACTGAGTCTAGTAGTTCATGCACGTTTTGTAATTGATCAAGTTGCTTTACTAACTCGATTGTACGTTCTGCTCGAGCTTTGCCAATGATTGATTCTGCATTGGCTCTAAATTTATCTAACACGGCGTCTCCTGTAAGATTAAGAGCTGGCCCTAGAACTTGATCGTAAACTTGACCGTCGTGCATAGTGATGCGTAGCCTAGCCTCTGGATTGCCATCTGCAATATGCGGTCGCCTTAATATGACATCATCATTGCGTACAATTTTGACCTTAGCCATAAATGCCTGCAAGTCGCCTTTAGAAGCGCGTTGATCGGTAAAGGTGTTGTAATCAACTTTTCCATCAATGATTGCTGCGGAGATATTGTAGCCGAGACTAAATTTCCCCTCTAGCCCTTGTTTAACACTGGTTCGAAGTAGTGCTCCTGTGCATGGAATATTTGGGCCTATATGCTCGACTAACGCGACTTGATCAGCTTGTATGTTTTTATCCTTACAGAGCTTAAAAAGCCCGGTAAGTGTCTGATGATTGCCACCACAGCATGGCCAAGGTTTGATCCGAGTGCCATCTTCTTCAAGAAAATATACTTTACCAAGAAATTTGGTGATTGCAGGAATATTGCATTTTGAACCCCCAAAGTTGTCAGCATAGCCCTGGCGACCCTCGATAATATCGGGATCGGCTGTAAAGCCTTTAGCGGCCAATTTGGCTGCAATGATGCCATTACGTGCGACTTGTCCTGGATGAAAAGGTTTTGTCATGGTTCCAAAATTTCGTCGTAAACCACCAGCTTCAGAACCGGCAATTCCTAATGCCATACGTGTGCTTCGTTCATCTAAACGCATGAGTTTACTCGCTGCAGTTGCTGCTGCCATCGTGCCGTAGATGGCTGTTGGATGCCAATCTCTTTCGGTGTGAAGGTTGGTGCTCAATCGAGTACCAACCTCGTAGCCCACAACCCATGCGGTCAGGACTTCTCGACCAGATAGATTGAATTCCTCAGCAAGTGCTAATACAGTGGGTGTGAGTACCGTCGCGGGATGGCCGCCAACTCCACCCAAATCGTCAAAATCTTCAGCATGGCCGCTAGCGCCGTTAGCAAAAGCTGCATGAGTGCTGGCTGTGCGAATGTTGGTGCCGATTACTCTTGCTTGGGGATTTCCACCTTGTTCGCGCGTAAATTCAATAATGATTCGACCTAGTTGGGTAGATGAACCGTAAACTGCGGTTCCCAGGTAATCAAGAATAGATTTTTTTGCTTGCGCTATTGTTCCGCTTGGTAATTGTTCATAGCTTGTGTCTACAACCCAACGAGCCAATGTTTCAGTAGTGCCCATGGTGCCTCTCCTTGAAATGAATGATTATTTTTAGGCTTTTCTTATAGAGATCTGCGTCTCTTATGATCATTACATTGACTATTATGTGGCTGGGTCAATCGTTAACTACAAAGATACTTATTAGATTTGAATATAGAGCATCTTTGTAGTTTAAAAGTGAATTATTTTTATGATTTGCGTTCCTTACGAACAAAACCACCTAGTCGCTCCCTCCACTCATCAGAGTGCATACAACCGACCCAGGCTTCAACATCAAATCGTAATCCTGAAGTTAATCCTGTTTCCATGGACTGATTCATAGCGCGTTTGGCTTGTATGACACCAATAGAGGGGAAGGCAGCAATTTTTCTAGCCATTGTCATGGCCTCGTCCATCACTGTGTCGATTGGGACTATTTTATTAATTAAGCCCATTTCTTTTGCCTCTTTTGCATCCCAACGCCGACCGGTTAAGATCAGTTCTTTAGCGAGTTGATAACCCACTAAGCGAGGTAGTCTTTGACATGCACCACCGCCTGGGAAAAACCCATGTGAAACTTCCGGGAGGGAGAAGATCGCATTATCTGAGGCAATTGCGATATCGCACTGTAAGACCATTTCATAGCCGCCAGCCATACAGTATCCTTTAATGGCAGCAATGATTGGCTTGCTAACGTTAGAAATAATACTGGTTGATTTTGATGTGAGATATTGACGATCAAATACCATCTCTTCAGTAGTACGTGATGCCCGCTCTTTTAAGTCAGCCCCAGTGCAGAATGCCTTATCGCCAGAACCAGTGATGACGATCACTTTTACATCCTTACGTAAATCTAGCGCTGGAAATAGTTCCAGTAACTCAAGCCGCAAAGCGCGATTGATGGAGTTTAAAGCCTCCGGGCGGTTCAGTGTGACAACTGCTATTCCATCTTCAACGCTCAGTAAATGTAGTGGGGGAGTGGACATGAAAGAAATCCTTGGTAATGGTTAGTAATGTATTCAAATTGAATATTGGCTGTTTATAGATTATTCGTCATACTGCCCTTATGAACTACCTTTGTAGATAGAGTTTTAATGCACCTATACTATAACAAACTTAAGAACAGTGTAATCTAAACTGGTAGTCTATTTAAATCACAATATGGAATTTTTTATGGATTGTATTTGATATGGATATAATCTAAGTCATACTCAAAGGATTCAATTCTTTAAAAAAATATCGACCCAGTGGAGGAGTGATGCCAAAAAATAACTGTGCATTATTGTGTGGTTTTTTATTGATATCGACACTAGTTGTTGATGGTTGTTTGGCACAGCAGGTTTATCCAATAAAGCCAGTTCGTTTTGTGGTGCCCTATCCCCCTGGGGGGAGCACGGATCCAATGGCTAGGCTCGCTGCGGTTAAATTATCGGAGATTTGGGGTTATCAGGTAGTTGTTGATAATAGACCCGGCGGTAGTACTATCATCGGAACTGAAGCGGTAGCTAAGGCAGCAGCTGATGGCTATACCATGCTACTTGCATCATCGGCGTTATTGACGACGCCGAGTCTCTTCCCACGCCTATCTTATAATGTTCTAACAGATTTTACTGGTGTGGCTACTATTGGTAAGTCGCGACATGTTTTGGTGTTACCGATGGTTTCGCCAGCTAACTCTTTGGCAGATTTAATTGCCTTGGCTAGGTCTAAACCTGGACAGTTAAATTTCGCAACATCTGGTGTAGGCGCAAATACCCACATGAACTCTGAACTTTTGATGAGTAGCGTTGGCATAAGAATGAATCATATTCCTTATAAAGGTTCAGGTATTCTGATCACAGATCTTGTTAGCGGTCGAGTTGATTTGTCTTTTCAAGTGCCAATTACTGTTTTGTCACATATTCAAGCTGGTAAATTAAAACCGATTGCAATTACGGGTGAAACGCGAGCGCCAGCATTACCAGAAGTGCCAACATTTGCAGAGTCTGGTGTCCAAGGGTTTAGTACAGGTGGGTGGTTTGGTATTGTTATGAGAACTGCGACACCGAGTTTAATAATTAATAAAATATCCAGTGATATGGCAGTTGTATTAGCAAATCAAGAATCCAAGGATTACCTTATTAAGCAAGGCTCTGAGGCTTTTACCTTAAGTTCTAGCCAGGTGAATGCCTTGATTCGAGCTGATATCGCTAAATTTGCAAAAATTATTAAAGATGCCAATATTAAATTATAAAATTAGGGTTTTATTTTGGGTAGATATAATGTATTGACTCCAATTAGTATTACAACTTAACGCCAATTATATTAATTTAATGCTGAATTTTTCTGTCGGCTGTTTCCAGATCCCAAGCGGGATTTGACAGTGCATGCCGGGAACTGATTCGTCCAAATGCAAAACACTCCCCAATATTACCCGTGCCTTGATAGAGATGGCTGTAAATAGAGCCCAGTTCCCCTGCGCTATAAAGTCTTGGTATTGGTGTGTTATCTGGTTGCACTATCTGGCCATGTTCGTTGCGCCTTGGTCCGCCCTGCGTATTTAGCATCGATGGAGAGAGTTCAATTGCATAATAGGGCCCATCTCCAAAAGGGTTGAGCATTTTGGTGCGTTGAAACTCTATATCTTTACCGGTTTTGCAAATTGAATTCCAGCTTTCAATGCTTTGGGTAAGCTCTTTCGTATCTAGCTCAATGGATATGGCGAGTTCGGATATGCTATTTGCACTTTTGATCCATCCGCGCTTTAGTTCGGCTTGGTTATCGTGGCTCCATTGGTAGCGCTCTATTAATCTAGACCAACCACTGACTGGCTTGGTGTCGTAGAGTGGACCGCTGTTAAATACGGAGTGGTCGAATATCATAAACATTGGGCAGGGGGTAGGTAACTTTGTCCATTGACCATTAGCCTTGATCTTGCCGTGCCTAGTTTTAAATTTTTCGTTAGTAAATCTTTTTGCATCTGGTCCTACTACAATCATTCCGCCAGGTTGCTCATGATTGAAATGTAGTGGAGTCATTGAGAACGTAGTTTTGTAATCGGGCACTTTAAGAGCCATCGATGGACCAGCGTAATTATTCATATGCCAAAGATCTGCGCCTACTTGAAGCGCCATCTTGATACCGTCACCTTCATTGTGCGGAGTGCCTGAGGTGTAGCAGTACGGTAGGTTAGGTAGATAGTTTCTAATCATTTCTTGATTATTTTCAAATCCACCGCAAGTTAAAATAACACCTTTGCGGGCTTTGATGAAAATAGGCTGTCCATGGCTTATTGCTTTGATGCCAATGATTTCTTTAGTGATGCCATTTTGAATAAGCTCTGCGCCGGGAGTTTCGTATAGAATTTCGATGGGTCTTTGTTTTACTGACTTCTCAAAGAACTCCCATGTTTTAGAGTAGCCCAGAAGGTCTCCATTGTGAAACTTGTGTGCGCAGTCAGCTCCTGGTAACTCAGGAAACTCAATCCCCTCAGGTTGGTGCTGATGCTCTTGTGGGTCACCACCAATGCTAGTAATCCAAGGATTGTTCTGTTTAACCTCTTCTGCCCAAGCGCGAGCCATAACTTGCGGTACAGGGTAGTGACCGCATAGCGCATTAAGATACGTTATTGCTTTCTCAACGTCATAGATTTGTAAGTAGCCCTGACCTGCAACGCGAGTATTGCCGCCTTCTTCACCTTCAGGTGCTTTCTCTAACATTAGAACCTTAGCACCGAGATCATTTGCTGTGATAGCAGCTGCCGACCCTGCTCCCCCGAACCCTACAATAACGATGTCAGCTTCTTTGTCCCATTTTTCAGGTAACCATGGCAATTGCATGACTGATAATCTCCTAGTTTTATTATCTGTATTTATTTTTTATGTTTTTTTTGACCAAGCACAGTATTAGAGGTGCGCAAATCAATTCAATTAATACTGTTCGGTTATAGGTTAACCAGTATTGATTACACGTATTATTTATAAGGGGTGATAACCTCATACATCAAATTAATTTGCATTTAAGAATGACGAAACTCACGGAGTTATAAAATCATTTAAGTTAGAGCGTTACCTGTAACGCAAATTGCATGCTTTAATTTTTTAATGCGCTTGCAGGTAACGATCACTTAAAGAGTATTTTATTAACGTTAAAATAATTTAACAAAAATATTAAAAATGAATTAGTTTACTTTCCAAATATCCCCAGATTTGGCTACGTGTTGGATTGCGGTTAAGCTCTCCACTTGTAAATTCTTTTTACGTAGCCATTCTTCAAACTCTGTCACTGACGGGCCGTGACATTCGGCGATTAATCTTCCATCTGCCAGTGCGCAAACACTGGTGATAGTGGTTCTTTGATCAATCCGCCATTGATTAGTGTCTTTTAATTCAGCGCTAAATTGTTTTATATCATCCCAACCAGGCGCTCTACCAATTGCAATCCAACGTCCCATATTTTTTCCTCTTAGTCTGGATTTACTGGTTAACGAGATTTTTAGGTGGTACGAAAGGGTACGGTATTTCTCGACCATTTTTGATCGGTAATACGATTGTTGCCTTTCCCGGACAAGTTTCTGTTTCATGCTGTAGGCGCATGCCAACATCAAGTTCAACAAAGCCTAGCCCTTCTTCCTCGAATTTCTTTGTAACAGTTGACCAAATGGTTAGTGTGTCACCTGGTACAATCATCGCCCGGTGTTGAAAGCTCACCTTCCAAGGCCAGCCGTTAGGTAGGCACAGATCTTTTAAGTAACGCGGTAGGATACTTTGCTTCCAAGACCCTTGTGCCAAAATATTTGGCAAACCTTCATGATAAATTGCAAAGCTTTGATCGTAATGAATGCGATGCCAGTTTTCAATTGCAGCGCTCCATCTAAACAAGTGCGTAGGCGTTAACGGCCCTATAACCAGCGAGGGTAGTTGTTGACCTACAGCGACATCGTCGAAGTAGAGTTGCTTTTTGTCTCTAAGTTCTTGCGCGGTTGTCATATTTAGTCCTTAACGCCGAATACTAGATGCGCGCAGAATGCATAGCACCTCGTTTTGTTGATTGGTGTAAATGGTTTCGGTGGTGACGATTAACATACGTGAGCCATCTTTGCCAACGCGTTCCTTAATATCTGCATACTTTGCCTGAGAAAATATCCGGTCGCCGAGTTTTGGATATTGTCGCAATTCAATTTCATTGCCCGCATTAAGTATTCTTTTCAGATAGGTAGGCACCTTTGGTAATTGACCCTCACTCTCGGTATCACGTATGCCACCTATGCCATCAGAATTAGGGTTTTCGTTGAAGGCTCGTGTGACAGGATCTTCTGAACCTGGGCGCGTGCGTCTGCCAAGATAAGTACAATAAATTGGAGGAGTGATAATTCCACCAAATTTAGTAGATTTGGCAAATTCGTCATCCCAATAGCGAGGATCTGGATCCATGATGGCTTGAGTGAATATCCTTAAGCCTTCACGTTCTATTCCCCAGGGAAGACTAGCTTCTATTTTTTCAGCGGTAACGCCAATCACCGCCTTAACTTCAGGGGTGAGTGCACTCTCGGTTTGAGCGGTTGACTGACTCATGCCGCTACCTCTCCTTTGTTATTGACAACAACTCCCTCGGCACGTAGATCTGCAACTTTTGGAAAAAAGTCTTCTTGCCATGGCCAGTTACCGTTGAGATCGTAGATAGGTTGTCCTTTATCAAGACGTTCTAGGTATGGGCTGTCTATTGCTTCGGTCCAAGGAGTGATTCCGCCTTCGTATAATGCAGGTCCGTACATAAAGTGTTTAGCTTGTTCTAGCGTCTCAACAAATGGGGCGTTAGCTGAGAATAGACGCTCTTTAGTCATTGGGCGTGGACCTGCCCGAGAAACGTGTCCCCATGCTTGTCGTCCAAGAATGCGCTCTAGTAGCCATACGCATTCAATGAGCTTGTCCATGTTTACACCAGTCTCAATACCCATGCCTTCCAGCATGTGCATAAAGTCTTCTGTAGGCATCATGCCTGTAGCTTGACCATTACCACAGTAAGGACAACCACCAACGCCGCCAAGGGTGCCTTCCATCCTTAGGGTGTCACAAGAGTCTAAAGTTTTAATCGCTGTGTAGGCAGAGGTGATAGCCATCCCACGACTGTTGTGTAGGTGCGCTCTAAACTCCTTCACATCTGGCCAGTGCCGCTTTATCCTTGTGAATAGCTCTTCTACTTTATTTGGATGTACCCAACCCATTGGATCTCCAACAGAAACTGAGGTAACCTTTATGCCAGCAGCGTCCCAGAGTTCGTGTTGCTTTTTGAGGAATGTCCAGCTCACATCAACCGAAAAATCACCCAGAAAATTTGAACCAAATGTAGCGTTAGTGCCAATGCCTGCTTCCGTTGCACCCTTTTCTTTGGCACTGGCAATAGTTTTAACCCATGAGGACATTTCTTTCATTTGCGAGCGATTGTAGTTCCGGCGTGTAAATACATCGCATTGGTGGCAGCTTGTGCGGGGTAGACCCTTGCCTCTGGACAGTGTGAGTGGTGGTGAGAAAGCACGGGCGCGCTCCATGCCCCGCTCATTCGGAATCATTGCCAAATAGGTTACACCTTCCTCAGGTTTGAAATTTGCAAGTACTTCCTCAATGCGTTTCATTTGAGGTGTGTATTTAGGGCTGACAAAAGAACCAACGACTATGTTTTGAAGGCCTGTTTGAGATAGCGCATTGAGTAACTCAACTTTGTCTTCGCTAGGTATAGATGCACTTTCAATTTGCATCCCTTCCCGCATGACTTCTTCGGTAAATATAATATTAGGGTAATTGTTCGTCATTACATCTCCTTAAGCTTCGGCAATTGCCGGCAAAATGTCATAAATTTGAAAATTATGAAGAAAAAATTTATTCGTATTGTGGACTTGTTGTCGCTCGAGAATCTTTAAAACAGAATCAGCGCTTGTCTTGATTGCATCATGCAACATAAAAAGTGTCAACCTTTTTATAGTAGTGTATGTTATTGTTAATAGGTTAAAATCAACGACTTTTTGTGAAATGAGTTTGAAGGGAGAATGCAAATTTGATATCGATACATTTGGTTTATCGGTGTCAACAGCGTGCAGAATATGATGCCAGCAACTTTAGATGATTTAAAAATACTTGACTTAAGTCAGGGGCTTGCAGGTCCTATCTGCGCAAAAATACTTGCCGATTTTGGTGCTGATGTAATTAAGGTTGAACCGCCTGCTGGTGATATCGCACGCCATACTGCTCCTTTTTTTGGCGATGACCATCATATGGAAAAAAGTCTTGTTTTTTTATTGGCTAATTTAAATAAGCGAGGTATTACTTTAGATATTGAGGAAAGTACAGGGCGTGAAGCGTTACTCAGCTTAGTGAGAACAGCAGATATTTTGGTCGAGAGTTTTGTACCGGGATATTTGACTTCTTTAGGTCTTGATTATGCGGCCTTGTCTGCAATTAATCCTAATCTGATTATGATCTCTATTACCCCGTTTGGTCAGACGGGACCGTACAGTCAATACCAGAGCGAAGAGATTGTTACATATGCCTTGAGTGGCATTATGAGTATTAGTGGTACATCTGACCGTGAACCCCTTAAACATGGCGGTATGCAGTCTCAATATGAAGGGGGCTTGAGTGGTGCAGTGGCAGTGCTTGCAGCCCTTTATGCGCGTGAAATGATGGGTGAGGGTCAATACATTGATGTCTCACTCCAGGAAGTCGTTACTTCAACATTGGTTGTTCATCAACCAATGTATGGATGGGTAGGGGCAGTTCAAGGTCGTCGCAGGCCAAGTGGTAACAGTTATGGGCAAGTACAACCCTGTAAAGATGGATATTTTATTTGGCAAACCGGTGGTGGAGCGTTATGGAGTGAAATTGCTGAATTCTTTGGCCCGGATGAGTTAAAAGTAGAGCCATTTACAACGGTTTCTGGCCGCGCTGAACACGGCGAGGAGTTAGATCGCTTGGTGACTGAAGCCACTAAGGACCGTACGATGCAGGAGCTATTTGTTACTGCATCTGAGAAATATCATATCTTGTTTGGTATTGTTCAAGAACCAAAGGATTTAGCCCAATGCCCTCATTTGGAAGCTCGTGAATTTTTTCAAATTGTAGATCACCCAGTGATTGGTCGCATCAGAGTGCCATTCCGACTTTGGAGTATGCCTGATGCACCTGTGACCTACCGCAGACCCGCACCTTTGTTAGGTCAGCATAATGCGGAAATTTTGGGTGCTATATAGTTTTTATCATTGAATTTATGAGTAGCTATGATCTTTAATTTTTTATGATTCAAATGGAATTCTGCTAATGATTCGAATGTCAAAAAAACCGCTTGAGGGTGTCCGTATTATCGACACTAGCTACGTCTTTGCTGGACCCTATGCTACGGGATTGCTAGGTGATTTAGGTGCAGAGGTTATTAAGATCGAAGGCCCTACAAGGCCAGATTTTACTCGGGGTGGTAATTTCTCTGGATTATTGCCGGACAATGAGCATCGGCCTGATCCTTGGAATTGTATGAGTAGTTACAATATCGTTAACCGTGGCAAGAAATCTTTGATTCTAGATCTTGCTCGTAAAGAAGGTCGAGACGTATTGATCGACTTGATTAAAATTAGTGACGTTATTGTAGAGAATTTTACGCCTCGCGTGATGCGTGGTTGGGGTTTAGATTACCCCAATATGAAGAAAATTAATCCTCGTATCGTGATGATTTCAAATACCGGATATGGACGAGGTGGTCCTTATTCAGAATACCCTGCACAGGCTACAACACAAGAAGCAACGCATGGTTTAGCTGCAGTTACTGGATATCAAGGTGGTGAGCCATCTAAAGCAGGTCAGTCTTATGTTGATTTTTTGGCTGCCTGGTCTTGTTCCTCAGCGGCTTTACTCGGTCTGAGGCATCGTCAACGATTTGGTCATGCTCTATGGGCTGATATCGGTATGTATCAACTAGGTTGCTTTAATGTGAGCGAATATATACTCGACTCTATTGCAAATAATAAGCCTGGTGTTCGAATTGGAAATCGTCATCGGCAATTTGCACCCCAGGGTTGTTATCGCTGTGAAGGAACGGATGATTGGTGTGCAATTAGTGTTCGAGATGATCAAGATTGGGCTGCTCTTTGCAACTTAATGGAAAAGCCCGAGCTAGTAAATGACCCACGTTTTGCGAAAGTTACTGGTCGCCAGGAGCACCACGACTACTTGGACACTGTTATTTCTGCGTGGACAAGTCGTTTTTCCAAAATTGAAGTCATGGAGCGTGTGCAATCAGTTGGGGTGCCAGCGGGCGCAGTTCTCGATGGAAGGGATCTGCACTTTAATCCGCATTTGAAATCCAGAGGACTGATTGAAATTGTGAATTTTCCCCCAGAGAGAAATGTGGGTCTTCAGCGGCCTATGATTGGCCGTCCTTGGAAATTTAGTGCGGCTTCTTTATCGATTAAAGGTCCTGCACCAACTTATGGTCAACATAACCAAGAGGTTTTACGTGAAATCTTAGGTTATGACGATGCACGTTGCGAAGCGCTCGAAAAAGATGGAATTGTCGTAGATAAGCCATTGAAAACACGTGACATCCCGGACATGAGCATGGATAAACGAGTTGCTATTGGTCGATTGGCTTATTGGGATCGTGATTATAAAAAACGCTTAGGAATTAGTTGATATATTGTTACAATTAAAGTGTTATTAATCTGATTTTAGGCTCCACGGTTTTAGTTTTATTTGCCAATGAATATACTATTTGATGGTTCATTGTGATGGTTCATTGCACTTTTGTATTAAATTTAGTGGTTTATCGTAGAAAGGAATATTATGGATTTTGCATATACACAAGAGCAAGAAGCGCTCAGGCGCGATGTTCGTCAGTTTATTCGGGAAAATGTTACTCAGGATCTCGCAGAGGAAATGGATGCACACTCTCCCGTAGAGCGTCAGCGTGGTCAAGGTCCTAAAGCTGCTGCTCTTTATAAGAAAATTTACGAAAGAGGTTGGCTAGGTATCATATATCCCAAAGAGTATGGCGGCCAAGGTGGTGATCGCCTTTCTCAATATATTGTTGAGGAAGAGTTTATTCGGGTCGGTATAAATATTTCATTGGGTGGTAGTGGCGCGCCTGCGATTATGGCTGCCGGTACTGAGGAGCAAAAACAGTATTACATACCAAGACTAATTAAGAGAGAAATTTCCTTCTGCTTAGGCTTTACTGAACCGCATGCAGGAGCGGATCTAGCAAGTTTACGTTGCAGTGCGGTGCGAGATGGTGATGATTATGTGATTAATGGTCAAAAGATGTACACCACGGCAGCGCATTCTGCAACGCATATTTATTTGATGGCCCGTACAAATCGTGACGCACCTAAGCATGAGGGTGTATCAATTTTCTTGTTTCCTATGGATACTCCCGGTATTACGGTTCGTCCGTTATGGACTATCCAGAATAACCCTACCGCGCCAATTAGCACTACCTATGGTGCATCTCGTACTAACGAGACATTTTTCGATGACGTAAGAGTAAACAAGTCTTGCCTCCTGGGTGAAGAGAATATGGGGTGGCGTGTAGGCTCTATGGGACTGAACTTGGATCGTGTTGGCGCAGCGAGATATTTAATATCTGTTCGTCGTGATGAGGATATCGTCAACTGGGTGAAAAGTAATAATATTGATGGATTTTCGCCAGCACAGAATCCCGCAATTAGAGACAAAATTGCTGAGATGTGGATTGAAGCGCAAGTCTGCCGTTTAATGACAATGCGCAGTATGTCAATTGTTGAGCGCGGTGGTCAGTTTACTTACGAAGGTTCTGCTGAAAAAGTTTGGGCACCTGAGCATGGTGTGAGAGTCACAGAAGCAATCACGCAAATGTTGGGACCATATGGAACATTATTGCGAACATCTCCTCATGCGATTGAGGATGGTGTGTTTGCTCATAATGTGATGGGTTCATTCCAATCGGGTATTAATCACGGCAGTGTTCAAGTGATGCGTGATCAGGTGGCTAGAAGAGGGCTTGGTATGCCATCCTCACGCAAGTCAAAAAAAGTGGAGGCTAAGTAATGGATATTTTATTAAACGATGATGAAAATCTGATCGTGGATAGTGCTCGTGAGTTTTTGTTAGGTGAATGTCCACCTAAGTTAGTCAGGAAAATTGAGGCAGATCCTTTAGGTTATTGCAAAGATCTATGGTCAAAGGTAGCGGAGTTGGGTTGGCAAGGTATGTGTTTGCCCGAGTCTGTTGGCGGTTCTGATATGCCATTGGTTTATATGGGTTTGGTTTTGCGAGAGGTTGGTCGTGCGATAGCACCTATACCGTTGCACAGTACTGCTGTTGCATCTTTAACCATAGCACGTGATGGTTCAACAGCTCAGCAGGAGAAATACCTGCCAAAGGTGGTTACCGGTAATTCGATTATGACTTGGGCTTTCACAGAGCGTGACCCTCGTATTGTTGCTGATGCTGTACAAATGTCAGCAACTGTAAAAGGCGATCACTTTTTGCTAAATGGCACCAAGCTTTTTGTAGACAATTTTTCTAATGCTGATCATTGCTTGGTTGTTGCAAGAACCACTCCTGGCTCAAAGGGTGAAGATGGGCTAACACTGTTTATTGTCGATACAAAAGCAAAGGGTATTAGTCATACCGCCCTAATTACTATTGCAAAAGACAAGCAAAGTGAAGTTAATTTTAAAGATGTTGAGATTCATAAGGATGATGTGATAGGACCAGTAGGTGGTGCCTGGCCAATTGTAGAAGCTATGCTTGACCGTGGCACAGTTCTGTTATGCGCGCAAATGGTTGGTGCAGCGCGTAAAGATATTGAGATGGCTATCGAGTATGCAAAGTTTCGGGTAGCGTTTGGTCAGCCTATTGGTGCTTTCCAATCTGTACAGCATACTTGTGCTGATATGCAAATTTGGGTTGATGGCGGTGAGTTGTTGACTTTTGAAGCCTTATGGAAAATTGATCAAGGCTTGCCGGCTTCTGTTGAAGTCTCACAAGCTAAAGCTTTTTGTAATGAAAAGTGTGAAGCGGCAGTTCGTAACTCGCAAAGTATCCATGGTGGAATTGGCTTCATGATGGAGTTCGATTTGCAGTTATGGTTCAGAAGAGTATCCGCATGGACTATGCGTATGGGTACTTCGTTTGATCATCGTGCTCGGATAGCTCACGCGCTAATTGATTTGCCTGGTTTGGTTGTTTTAGGGCGTCCAATGCCAGTCACGGCAGACGATGCTGATTCGGGCCCGATTGTAATACCTCATTAATTCTTTAAAAGATTTTGAAAAGGAGTTTTTATGGCTAAATGTCCAGTTTGTCAGCAACCTGTGGATCAGGCAGCAGCTAAAATGCAAACAGGGATGACACCAGGCGGCGCAAAGGAAGTTGACCCTAAAGCTGGTACGAGGCAATTTCACGATGGAGTCTGGTTCTACTTTGATACCTTAGAGTGCCGTAATCTATTCACACGTAATCCTGATAGTTATATTAATCCGTCAGCTTAATAGTAATTTTCAAGTGGCTACCAATGGAATTAGAGATAATTTTATGGTGGCCATTTTTTATCTATTTTATAAATCTTCAGATTTTTAATGGTTGTTGACTTTAGTCCGTTATTACCTTCATGATGATTGAAAAGTGTTTTTGCATAGCAAATGATATTTAGTGGTTTCTGAAATTGTAGTGAGTTAACTGAACTAAATAAAAAAATAAAAATTTGATAGTGTTGTGTAAGATTGACCAAGGGGGAGTAATGGCAATTTATCTGTTAAGACGGATATTTTTGTTGTTTGTGACGATACTCGGTGTATCAATTATTATATTTGCATTAATGCGTGTTGTGCCAGGCAATATTGCCGATGTGTTATTTGAATCCTCTGGATATATTGATCAGGTCCAGAAAGCAAAAATAGAGGCTGAGCTTGGCTTGGATAAGCCATTAATTCAGCAGTACCTTAGTTGGTTGGGACATCTGCTTACGGGCGACTTTGGATTCTCTTATATGAGCGAACGCGCCGCTATAGATGAAATACTACCTCGCTTACCCGTCACTCTTAAACTGGCAGCCCTAACGTTATTTTTTACTATTATTTTTGGCATCCCGCTTGGTGTGTGGAGTGCTGTTAAGCAAAATGGATTGGTGGACAACGCATTACGAGTAGTTACGCTTAGCGCTTTATCACTGCCATCGTTCTGGTGTGGGCTTCTAGTGCTTATGTTTTCTGTACATGTTTTTGGCGTAATTCCTATATATAGTAATGAGCCACGAAGTATTTTTCACGAGTTATTATTATTAAGTATACCCGCATTGGTTGTTGGATTTCGTAGCTCAGCGTTAATTATCCGTCTAACTAGATCTTCAATGTTAGAGGTATTGCGCCAAGACTACATACGTACAGCCAGAGCGAAAGGTGTCTCTGAATCTACTATTCATTACCGCCATGCTTTAAAAAATGCAATACTGCCTATTATTACACTATTAGGTATTGAAGCATCTCATTTGATGGGTGGTTTAGTAGTTATTGAGACGGTATTTAATATCCCTGGAATAGGGCGCTATTTAGTAGAGGCCATAAGATGGAGAGATTATCCGATCGTGCAGAATATTGTTTTATTTAGCGCTTGTGCTGTTGTAATGACTAACTTTATTGTAGACATGCTTTACGCGGTGATTGACCCGCGTATTAAATACGTGGATTAGATTGCATTGCTTGGGAGATTGAAATGATGTCCACTGCAAATGAAGTTGGCAAATCTTCATCAAAAATTGACTTATCTCCTGAAAAAAAAGTTAGTGAGTTTAATGAGGAATTGTCGCTAGCAGGTGCAAATGTTCATACCAAAGTGGGAATGATATTTTTCTTAACTAAGCGCTATCCATTAGGGTTCTTAGGATTGTTTTTGGTATTTTTATTTATTTTTGTAGCTTTGTTTGCACCGTATTTAACAACACAAGATCCTTTGACTACAAACCCTGCGATTTCCTTGGCTGCGCCTTCTATAGATCATCCTATGGGTGCTGACTTTATGGGGAGAGACCTCTTTAGCCGGGTTATTTTCGGCGCTAGAACTTCTTTAGCTGTCGCATTTGGGGCTACTATTTTAGGTGTTTTTTTTGGTGTATTGATAGGTTTGGCGTCCGGATATTTGGGTGGTTGGGTTGATTTGGTATTGCAGCGACTTATTGATATTTTACAATCATTACCAACATTGATATTAGCAATGGCAATGGCTGCAGCGTTAGGGCCATCACTTTTTAATACGATAATTGCCATCGCGATTCCGAAGTTCCCCAGTATTGCACGTGTAATCAGGTCCAGTACATTATCTTTACGAGAAATGTCTTTCGTAGAGGCTGCTAGGGCAATGGGTATGAGTGATTTACGGATTGTATTTAGACACATATTTCCGAACACCTTAGCACCTTTAATTGTGTTAGCGACTGCAGGTTTGGGTAGTGCTATATTGGTAGAAGCATCGCTTTCTTTTTTGGGTCTAGGCGTTCCGGAACCACATCCATCTTGGGGGCGAATGCTTTCTGAATCTGCTTCTGAATATGTGAGAACTGCACCATGGTTGGTTCTGTTTCCAGGCGCTGCAATTACTGTAGCTGTTTTTGGGGCAAATTTATTAGGTGATGCTTTGCGGGATATCTTTGATCCACGGCAGCGTACTGCGAATTGAGTTGATGATGGAAAAGTTAATAAACGAATTTAGTAATCATATTCATGTGAGTAATCTAGCGGAAGCCACTGTTCTTGAGGTGGAAAATTTAAAGACATATTTTTTTGTCAAACAAGGTGTAGTAAAAGCAGTTGATGATTTTTCATTTTCCTTAAAGTCAGGCGATAAATTAGCAATTGTCGGCGAGTCGGGATGTGGCAAAAGCATGACTGCATTATCTGTTCTCCGTTTGGTACCTAATCCACCTGGGCGAATTGTTTCAGGCAGTATTAAGTTGGATGGCAAGGATTTGCTGCAGATGTCTGAGTCTGAAATGCAAAATATACGGGGGAATCGTATTTCAATGATTTTTCAAGAGCCAATGACATCTCTAAATCCAGTTTTGTCAATTGCTCAGCAAATTGGTGAGGCATTAATTTTGCATCAAAAATTGTCTGATAAAGATGCATTTGATCGTTCAGTTGAGTTATTAAAACTAGTTAAAATTCCTGAACCTCTAAGGCGTGCAAGAGAGTATCCTCATCAATTATCTGGAGGTATGCGTCAACGGGTGATGACTGCAATGGCTTTGGCATGCAATCCACAAGTGTTGTTAGCGGATGAACCAACAACTGCTTTAGATGTCACTATACAAGCTCAAATTTTAGATTTGATTATGGAGTTGCAAGACCGATTAGGTACTGCAGTAGTGCTTATTACACATGATTTAGGTGTCGTCGCTGAAACATCAGAGCGTGTGATTGTAATGTATGGCGGTAGAAAGGTTGAGGAGGCAAATGTAAATGATATATTTGCAATGCCGCTTCATCCATATACTCAGGGGCTATTGGCAGCTGTACCTAAGCTTACAACTTTATCAGGTAAAGAATCGTACTCAAAGCGATTACAGGAAATCCCTGGCATTGTCCCTGCACTAGTGAATTTGCCAGATGCATGCACTTTTGCCCCAAGATGTGCATTTGCAACTGATATATGTAGACACGAATATCCACCCTACACCAATATTAGTTCAAGCCATAAGGTTGCTTGTTGGCATGTTGCTAAGGTCTGTTAAGTTTTATGTCTGGGGGTTTTGAAATGGTATCTAATGAAGCTCCTGTATTAGATGTATCCAACTTAAAAAAGCATTTTTCAATTGGCAAGGGAATTTTTCATAAATCTAATGAAAAAGTCTATGCCGTAGATGGCGTTAGTTTTAGCATACCTAAAGGCCAGACCTTAGGTTTGGTAGGCGAGAGTGGTTGTGGTAAGTCAACTCTTGCAAGAGCAGTTATCCGTTTAGTTGAGCCGACCTCAGGTGAAGTAAGGATTATGGGGCGTAATATATTAGAGTTGTCAAAGTCTGAGATGAGGGATTGTCGTAGGCAGGCGCAAATTATTTTTCAAGATCCTTTTTCGTCTTTAAATCCGCGAATGACTGCAGGAGATATAGTTGCTGAACCATTGATTGTGCACAACATCGGTAGTCGTATTCAGCGGCTTGAGCGAGTTGCTGAATTATTTGATTTAGTAGGTTTGCGTGCCGCACAGTTGAGTAGTTTGCCCCATCAGTTTTCTGGTGGTCAACGCCAACGTATCGGCATTGCTCGCGCATTAGCTTTGGATCCACAATTAATAATTGGAGACGAACCTGTTTCAGCATTAGATGTATCAATACAAGCACAAGTTATTAACTTAATGATGGACTTGCAAGAGAAAAAGCAACTTTCTTATTTGTTTATTGCACATGATTTAGCAGTAGTTGAGCATATTAGCCATCGTGTTGCGGTGATGTACTTAGGGCGTATCGTCGAGCATAGTGACAAAAATTCCCTGTTTAGTCGTCCGCAGCATCCATACACAGAGGCGCTGCTTTCAGCGGTGCCTGTACCTAATCCAAAGTTGAAACGTCATCGGCGTTTAGTGCAAGGTGACGTTCCAAGTCCGATTAATCCGCCTGCAGGTTGTCATTTTCATACGCGATGTCCGTATTTGACAGAGCAGTGTAGAGTGGATGTACCACCGTTAATAGAAGTTGAACAAGGGCATTGGGTCGCATGCCATTTGCGATCGCCAAAATTAAATTGATTCATATTTCCTTTTGGCGGATGTACCGAATATAACTATTTATCTAACCAAACATCCTCAAGACGGTGATGAGTGTAAATGCCATTGATTGAGCGAAGGTAACCTTTAAGGTATGGATGCCAACAAGCAGAGCTTGTGGAGTGATAAACCGCTACTCTTGCAGTATCTTGTTGTAATATGAGATCAATTGAATTTACTAACTGCTTGCGTTTGGCTGTATCCAGAGTGGTTGATTGTTCATCAAATTTGGCCTCTATTTCTCGATTACAATATTTATTGTAATTACGTATTGATTCACATTTAAAATTCTCATATAAAACCACGTCAGGATCATCAATCGCAGAGCCAGATGTTTCAAAGGCTAATGTATAGGCCCCCTTAATAATAGCACCTGTGAAAATTGTGTATTCTTTTTGCTCTACATCACTTTCAATATAAATGCTACGTAACTGATCTGCTGCTAGTGTTGCTCCCATAAGAAAGTTCGGTGCAGAGCTACGCACTATAAAGTTTGTTTTAAGCTTTTTATTCGGACCAAAGCCAGCCTCTTCCATTAGTTTTCGAGCTTCTGCTCGATTTTGATCTATATTTTTTCCGAATCCAGGAACCTTTTCCAACTGACTTAAGGATAGGCCCCAATTTCCAAAGGGGGGTGACATCATGACTCCACCCAGTCTTCCGCCACCTTGCTGGGCGGTAACGAATGCATTTCTATCTAATGCTAGCGTAATAGCCTTCCGTACTTTGGGATTGTCAAATAGTGCTGCTTTATGATTTATTAAAACTACCCCAGTAACCATAGTGCCCGTTGTGGAGCAGATTGCCTTTGGCAATTGCTCCTGAACCTCTTTGACACTATGAGGCGTTACAGTTGAAGTGCCTGTCATGTCAAATTCTCCGGCGATAAAGGATAACACTCTTGTCGAAGTGCTTGGCATTATCCGGTAAACTATGCCATCTAAATAAGGTTTTCCTGGTTTCCAGTAATCAGTATTTTTAATTAGTCGGATGGAATCATTTGGTTTAAAGTCGACGACTTTGAAAGGGCCAGTCCCTATAGGTTTTTGTCGCATAACTCGCCCATCAACATGGCAAGGATATACTGGTGACCAGCCGCTCGCTAAGAATGATAAAAAAGAGGGTTGTGGTCTGGCTAGAACGAATCGTACCTCATGTAAGCCATTAACATTAATTTCTTTTAAATTACTGTACCACTCTTTGTGTGAATTTTTTCGCCAGTTAGAAACTCGCTTTTCTAAAATCATATCCCAAGTGCATTGCACGTCGGCACTGGTAAAGGGCTTGCCATCATGCCATTTAACACCTTGCCGCAATTTCATTGTTAGTGTTTTGTTGTCGCTACTCCAAAACCATTCGGTAGCCAAGTCCGGTTTAATGGTTTCAGGTTTGGCCATTTCATCATGCTGATTGTATATGACTAGATTGTTAAATACAGCCATAAAGGGCTGTATAGCTGTGATTGATGACTCTTCGTGTAGAGATGCACTGCTTGGATTTTCTCTTAAAGGTATTCTCAGTGTTCCTCCATTTTTTTGCGCTATTGCGGAGGATGTAGAAATAAATATGATTGAAGTAAGAATGAGTATTTTTACAATCCAATTGGCAAACATACTTTCCCTTCATGTTTTATTTTAGTTTGATTTATTAATAAGATGGTTTAATACGAGATGTATTCAGTGGAATTAATCTTAAATGAGGTTGAATAGTTAATTCGTAACTTTGTCTTAATTCGAATAGACCTGGTTGAAGGGACACCCATTTTCTTAATGAAGATACCTCATTTAAACATTCATCAAACGACCTTAAGTTTTTATCAGCGAGGTAGCTAGCGACAACTAATGGTGATCTACTAACACCTTCCATACAGTGCACTAAAACAGAACCTGACTGATCGTTTATGAGTTTATCAAGCAAGCAAATTGCTTCTTGTAATCTAGTCACTTCATTACCAAAGCCATCTACCAGTTCTACACAGTGCCAGTTTATGCCCTGAGTGTTAGCGGCATTATTAGGCCAGCCATTTAAACAAAGGATGCTTGATATACCTGAGTTGCGAAGCGTATTTAATTTAACCGCATCATCAATATTGCCGATAGCGATTTTTGACGTGATCCAGTCCATAATTTTCCTATTATAGTTTTAAAGTATGTTGCTAAAGCGAATAATATTTTCTACTAATAAAGTAGGTAACTTACATACAGTTTGAGATGGGAAATTTAATTAAACCTTAATTGTGTTTTAAATTAGTTTTTTAGGTTTCTCAAAGCAAATAGATTATATATATTAAATACAGTCCCCACGTTATAGTGATCTTTAAACCTCATTAGACTTTTATTCGATCATATTGCGAACTCGCTTTTGTTTATTGTGGAATATTAGTGAAGATATAATTTTAATTATCATAGAATCTATGCTTTGCAGTAAATTATCGCAACAAAATAAATTAGATAATTAGTTTGCTTTACAAAAAAAGATAAGCAACTCATTGGTTAATATTTGAATTAACTAGGAACCTTATACAAGGCAATGTAAGATGTAATTATTTGAGCTGAATTATTAAAGGAGTCTAATATGGAGATAATTACCCCATTTAAACATCGTTCATTCCCATTAAGCATTCATGCGGGAAAAGATGCTTTAGATTCATTGCGTAGTGAGGTTGATCGTGTTCGTGCTAAAAGAGCTTTTATTGTGTGCGGACAGTCCGTCGCCAATAAAACAAATTTAATCGATCGCATTAAGCAAAATCTTGATGATCGCTATGTGGGTTTGTTTGACGGGGTGGAGGCTTCTTCACCGCTACCATCTGTACTAAACGGGGTTGCTGCAGCCAGAGAGGCCAAGGCAGACCTAATTGTTGCTGTGGGTGGTGGAAGTGCAATGGTCACCGCTCGTGCAATAATTATATTGTTATCGGAGAAGGGTAGTATACAAGACATTTGTACTCAGTATCCAAGTGGCCAGGCGCCAATCAGCCCCCGATTAATGGCTCCAAAAATTCCTAATATTTTAGTGCTAACAACGCCGAGCACTGCTATGACTAGGGCAGGCACCGCTGTTAAGGATGTAGCGCAAAATCACCGATTAGAGCTTTTTGATCCAAAGACTAGACCGTCTTGTTTGATTTGGGATGAGGAAGCGCTGTTGACGGCGCCTAGTGAGCTTTTTATAAGTACAGCAGCTTCTGCATTAAGTGGGATATTTACAGGTGCAGCATCTCCTCATTCGAATCCAGTTGCCTTGGGGGATATTCTGCATGCTTTGAGACTATCATTGGAGAGTTTGCCTAAACTGAAGTCTGAGCCACTAAATGCAACGGCGCGTATTAATTTAGTTGCGGCTTCTTTTTTAAGTAATCGTTATTTAGATGGGATGCGAGGTCGAGCCTTTGGCATTGTTTCTTCTTTGGGACATGTCATTGATACGCTCTATACTAACCTGAGCCATGGCGATTCAAGCTCTTTAACCACAGCGTGGGGCATGAGATTTAATCTCGATAAAACAATACCTGGACTTATTCGATTAGCTGAAGCACTTGGAACTGGGGCAGGATTGTCTAGGGGGGCGCTAGCAATGTCTGCTACAGATTATGTTGAAAAATTCTATAAAGACCTGAATATGCCAACTCGCTTGCGTGATGCAAACATTCCACAAGAGGACGTTGAAAAAATTGCAAATGATGCAATGGGAGATTTTTATTTACATCAGAATGCTCGTAAAGTTATGCATCAGTCGGAGATTGTGGAGCTGTTGAATCAAATGTGGTGAACATATTCTATTATTGAAGTTTAACACTTAGATTTTTTACCTGTTGTTCAATCTCCGCATATTCAATCAAAATTGTTTTTTTCAGTTCGCTTGGGGTCATTCTTTCCCCAGGCTGGCTACCATCGGCTAGTAATTTCTGTGCCATTTGGGAGGAATTCATTCCATCACTGACAATTTTATTTATGGCTAAAATTATTTTTGAAGGTGATTTTGCAGGTAACCAAAGATTGTAGCGATTAGTAATCTTAAATCCCTCTAAACCTTGTTCTGTGATGGTTGGTAAATCTGGGAGAGCAGGAATGCGCTTAAGCCCCATAGCGACAAGCGCTTTGACTTTTCCAGTTTTTATTGCATTTGTCGCAGCAATTGCGCTGGTAGGCACCATATGAATTTCTCCGCTCATAACTGCAACTATAGATGGAGCAGAACCTTTATATGCTACATGTAAAAACTTTCCGCCAGTCAGCATTGCTAGCCTTTCCATTCCTAGATGCACTGCGCCCCCAATTCCAGAACTACCATAGGTAAGAGTTTGTGTTGCTGATAATGCGATCAGTTCTTTTAAGTTTTTAGCAGGTAAATTTAAGCCTGTTATTAATACGTATGGTTGTGCAGACATTGCTACTACTGGATCAAATGCAGTTCTAATGTCAAATGGGACTCGATTTGTAGCCCCCATTACTAATAGCCCATCTCCAAAACTAAGAATAGTATAACCATCAGGTGCTGACTTCGCTGCTAGCTCCGCAGCAATTACTCCACCACCTCCAGGTCGATTATCAACAACAATAGTTTGTCCCCAACTTGTGTTTAACATTTGTCCTGCGGCTCTTGCGATAGCGTCAGCGCCTGCACCTGGCGCTACAGATACAATAATACGAATAGGACGTTTTGGATATCCGACTATTTTTTCTTCTGACAATGAAGAGGAAGAATAAACTATTAACGCAACATTAATGCTCAGTATTAGCTGCATAATTTTAGATTTCATTTCGCTCCTCGTTATATATTTTATATGGTATTTTGAAATTAAATTTTTTTAAGGCGTTAATTTATATAATTTATAAGTCAACGTCTAGCATAAGATAAGACAAGCTTTTGCCATGCATATCTAATGCAAGTGAAACAGTGACTCCGCCACCTAAAGCATTTTCAATGACAAAATTAAGTGCTTTGAGTTTAGGTAATTCATATCGAGTAACGGGACCTTTAGCAACATTAGTGTAAGCCTTTAGTACTCGTTCAGCAGTTAGTTTTTCTAATAATAATGCCCATGCGTCATCATTATATGCAATGACCGAAATGTTTGAAGTGTTCCCTTTATCCCCTGCGCGAGCGTGAGCTAGATCATAGACTTTCATTTATAGATTTCCTTCAATGGTAACGAATGGTTTAACCATATGTCGAGGTATTAAGATGGATTTAACAGCTAATACTTCACGTATTGAATTAGAGCCTCCACCACCACCAGATGGACCATTCACATGCAGGGTTCTGACTTCGAACCCTACGGCCAAGGCAGCTTTTCGACTAGAACTACGAGCGGAAAAGCGCATTCTCACTTCATAAGGCTCTGGCCTGTCAACACCTGCTCCATGAAGGCTAGATATTCCAATATAGTCAACCCTTATTTCTGGATAGCTAAAACCTCTAGATTTTAAGCGATCACGAACAATTTGCTCTGCAAGTTTTGCGCGCGCTAATGCATTGGGACCGGCATATCCAACTTCTCCTTCCCCAATATAGCCATCGTGATATCCGACAAC
>Ga0114958_10000091_pt1 | contig 71643 bp, 59 predicted proteins | sample C_130208_EF_Meta_FD_89577 | JGI IMG/M metagenome (GOLD analysis project Ga0114958, IMG submission 89577) | Freshwater microbial communities from Lake Croche, Canada to study carbon cycling - C_130208_EF_MetaG | ecosystem: Environmental > Aquatic > Freshwater > Lake | place: Lake Croche, Canada...
GAAAACCAGTGCAGCGCCTTCCTCGCCCGCCAAACGGTGGGTATATACGGTCCGGTCTTTTTCTACTTTAAACTGCTGCCCGGCAATTTCTACGATTGCGTACATTATATTATGTATTTAAGTGAAACAATCCCACGAGGCTAGGTTTACCCTTTAAAAGCCCTTTAAATGGGGTCGCAAATCTAGCCATTAATTCTTAAAAAGCCAAACTTGTTTTTAAATTATTCGTAAATATATTCTTGACCTTGATTCCGAATGGTCAATTTTTTCCCCGCATGCCCTTCGATATTGCCCACAATCTGCGCAGGAATGCCATACGATTGTGCGATTTGAATGACTTCAACAGCGTGCTTCGGCGAAAGATAAATCTCCATCCGATGCCCCATGTTGAATACCTGATACATTTCCTTGAAGCTCGTACCGCTTTCTTTTTGAATCAGATCAAACAACGGAGGAATCGGAAACAAATTATCCTTTATCACATGGACATCCTTCACAAAATGCATCACTTTGGTCTGCGCACCTCCCGAACAATGCACCATACCGTGGATTTGTCCACGCATGGTATTCAAAATCGATTTGATCACTGGCGCATAGGTTCGCGTGGGCGAAAGAACTAATTGACCCACATTCAAAGGCGTTCCCGGAACTGGATCTGTCAAATTTTTTGAGCCCGAATACACTAAATCTGAGGGCACAGATGGGTCGAAACTTTCTGGGTATTTATTGGCTAAATAATGCCCTAGCACATCATGGCGGGCTGAAGTCAAGCCATTACTTCCCATCCCCCCATTATACGTTTTTTCATAGGTGGCCTGACCATCCGAGGCGAGCCCCACGATGACATCGCCGGCTTGAATATGTTCATTAGAAACGACATCTGCTCGTTTCATACGGCCGATGACCGTCGAATCCACGATGATCGTCCGCACTAAATCCCCCACATCCGCCGTCTCTCCACCGGTACTGTAAATACCGAGGCCGTTGTCACGTAGCATTTGCAACACTTCTTCGGTACCATTAATAATTTCAGCGATAACCTCGCCTGGGATAAGATTTTTATTCCGACCGATGGTCGAAGAAAGGAGCATTTGGTCCGTCGCCCCTACACAAATTAAATCGTCCGTATTCATCACCACGGCATCTTGCGCGATGCCTCGCCACACGGAAATGTCGCCTGTTTCTTTCCAATATAAATATGCCAAAGAGGATTTTGTCCCGGCGCCATCGGCATGCATGATGTTGCAATATTCCGCATCGCCGCCTAAAATATCAGGGGAGATTTTGCAAAATGCTTGCGGGAAAAGGCCCTTGTCTAAGTTGGCAATGGCCTTATGAACATCTTCTTTGGAGGCCGAAACTCCCCGTTGCATGTAGCGATCGGTCGACATAACTTAGGATAATTTTAATTGAGCAAATTCTTTCGCAAAATAGGTCAAAATGACCTGAGCCCCTGCGCGTTTGATGGACAATAAACATTCGAGCATCGCTTTTTCGCCATCTAACCAGCCCTGTATCGAAGCCGCCTTAATCATGGCATATTCTCCGGATACGTTGTAGGCGGCGATGGGCAAATGGCTGTTCTCGCGCAATAATGAAATGATATCTAAATAGGCCAAAGCCGGTTTCACCATCAGAAAATCTGCGCCTTCTGCTTCATCTAATTCAAGCTCGATGAGCGCTTCGCGGCGATTGGCCGGGTTCATTTGGTAGGTTTTTTTATCTCCGAATTTAGGTGCAGATTCCAAGGCGTCTCGGAAGGGACCATAAAAGGCAGAGGCATATTTGGCCGTGTAGGCCATGATTCCCACGGTTGAAAATCCGGCATTATCGAGCGATTCGCGTAAATAGCCCACCCGGCCATCCATCATGTCAGAAGGTCCGATGAGTTTCGAGCCGGCTTGTGCTTGGGCTATGGCCATTTTAGCTAAAATAGGTAGCGTTTCGTCGTTTAAAATTTGGCCGTCACGGACCACGCCATCGTGACCGTCGGAACTGTAAGGATCCATGGCGACATCGGTCAACAAGCTAATTTCAGGGAAACGGCTGCTGATTTCGTGTATGCTTTGAAGGTACAAACTTTCTTTTCGATAGCTTTCGGTGGCCAATGAATCTTTTTGAGATTCGGGCACTTGGGGAAAAAGGGCGAAGGATTTGATGCCTAGTTGGACACATTCCTCGATTTCCTTTAAAATCAGGTCGTTCGTAAATCGATAAATCCCGGGCATCGATTTGATTTCCGTTTTTTTTTGTTTGCCTTCCATGACAAATAAAGGAAACAACATATCTTGAACCGACAAACGCGTTTCCTCCACCATGGAACGAATGACTGCATTTGCGCGATTACGACGAGGCCTTTGCAACATATCTATGAGTTTAATGTGCAAAGGTAAGCATATAATTTTTATTGAGATAATTTGTTCTCCACCTGTTCCAAGCGTACATGTAATTTCTCAATTTCCATGCGCAGGCGCTCCAAGCTGATTTCTTGGCCACTTGCTTCTTCCACTTGATTTCGAGGTTTTGGCGAACCATACATGGCGCCTATTTGAATTTGACCTAGATCAATGTCCAATACTTCTGCGATTTGTAACATTCGAGACAAGGAGGGATCCGTCGTACCCCGTTCAATCTTCGAATAGGCGGACAGGGAAATCCCTATTTTCATCGAAACATAGTCCTGACTATACCCCTTGATCTGGCGAATATGCCGAATTCTATTGGCGAAATCTTTCATGCCCCAAATGTGCAAAACTATTCAACGCGCGATAAGACCTTTGTATTTCAAAATATCAACTTTCAATCCGATTATAGTCTTTTAAAGCCGATTTTTATAAATAATCTGATAACGCCTTCCTCTACATGACAAAAATGAGCCCCTCGCGACAAAAATCAGCGTAAAAAGGCGTGTGCTAATTCCTCCGAATCTGGAATGAGGTCTAAATGAAATTGACCTTCCTCGTCTTGATAAAAATGCAAGCCTACATGCCCTACTAATTCAGCGATGTCGGTTTCTAAGGCTTGGGCACTTTCGACCCATTTTTGCCAAAAATCCGACAAGGATTCCTCGTAAATTTCCTCGACAAGCACATAAAAATCCTGTCGCGTATAGCCTTGTTTTAAATTCCCGAATCGCGCCTGCATCAGGCGCATGACGTCTCGCATGGATTTCGCATGCGAAAACTTTTTGCGAAGCATTAGGTCGATGGCCAGCGCGACCAAAGCCCCTTTGTAATAAATGGACACTCGCTTTCCTGGAAGTGCGCTGCCATAGCCATCTAACCATATATCGACCGAACTCTCCAACAAGGATTGTTCCGAACGCCCATCACGTTCAAAATGTAATTTCAAATTACCCAATAAACAAGCCACATATTCCTCCCTTGAAATCACCCCAGATGCCCCCAAAAACCAATCCCCCATATAGGTCGTAATCCCTTCAATCACCCACGCCGTATCAAAATAGACTTCTTTCGTATAGCTATAAGGTAAAAGGGCTTTGGGTCGGATGGTCGCCACATTCCAGACATGAAAAAGTTCATGCGAACCCAGTCCGATTAGGTCTTCGTAACAATCTCGCTCCAGTGGGCCCATCACCATCATGGTGGATTGGGTGTGTTCCACGCCGTGGTAAAATGGTTTAGGACAGATCCAGAGTAAAAAATGATAGTTTTTAACTGGGAAAACGCCCATCCAATGAAGTTGGTACGCGGCGATTTGTTTATATGCCTGGATTAATTTCTTGGAAAAATGCGTGGCAGGTCCAATGCCCTCTAAAAAGAATTTAGTTTTGCCTTGTTTCCATGTATGTGAAAAAACCTTTGGCGCTGCGAGGAAGGGCGAATCGACCAGTTGGCGATAATTTTTCGCCTGATAGATGCCTTGCTTCCCTCGTAGGGAAGTGGCTGTTTGCCAGTCGGCCGAATGGCCAATGTGCACCGTACAGGCTTTATTTTCCCAGGCTTTGGGAAAGATAAGGCAATTGATAAAATTGATATACAGCATATCCGCCTCCACCACCGAACCTCCCGCATCTGCTTGCTTCGCCCAATATCGGTATGAAATACGAACCGGAGATATATCCGTAATTTCCAAATGCCAGACTGAAGAAGCTACCTTTCGAATCGAACAGGCATTTTCGCCAGAATAAGCATATAGCGAAGGAATGTTTTTGGCAAAATGCTGGGATTGATAGCGCCCGGGCCGCCAAATGGGCAATAAGATTTCCCATATACCTGTCCGATTGGGTAAAAATTCGAGGTCGATGTTCAAAAATCCATCTTCAGAAGGCCTTATCGTATATATCATGCCATTACTTCTTGTAGAATTTGCCAAGAACGCATTTCCCCAAAGGACTCCATATGCACCTTAAAATAAATCAAAAGCGCGGCAACATAGGCCTTCCGCTCTGCCCTACCCATCGAGTATTCCGTCCCATAGGGCGCGTTAACGATGCCATCAAGGGCCTGCACATCCAAGGACTGAAAGGCGGAACTTGCCTGTGAAACTTGCTCTTTGAATTCCTTGGCATTCGAAGGATTGAAGCCTAGAAAGACGGATAAATTCCATAAAAATTGGATATGAAAATTTTCAAAATGCGCGGTTGCCCCATCCAAAAACTGAAAGGAGTCTTCTAAAAAATCAAAAAGTGGTACATTGGACTCCTCTTCTTTTAGGACTTTGGATAAGATTTCGCTTAAGAAAAGGGCGATGCTGGATTTAGCGATGTCGAAGGGGATTTGTCGGTAAGGAAAATAACATTTCGCCTCTGAAATCCGATGCAATCCCTTGCCAGGTTTATGAAAAACTTCGAGGTCTAATAACGTAGTGGGCTGAAAAAGCGCCATTTTATGTTTAGCCTTGGCGGAGCGAACGCCATTTTCAATGTAGGAGGCGATGCCGAGTTCGGCCGTGTAAATGGTGACCAACAAAGACGTTTCCCGATAGCGTAAATAATGTAAAACGATTCCCCTAGTTTTCGTGACCATCTGACTCCTCCAATCCTAATTCCAAGCGTAATTTTTCCATGATTTCATCCACGCTATCCTCCGGTTTGAAGCGGATCGGTTCGCGGAATTCGACCGTCAAATGCGTATTTCTCTTTTTCAATAAAAGTCCTTTTTTATCAAAAGCCCGCCGAAATCCATTGATGCGCACCGGAACCACCAAAGGATTTTCGCCTTTGATCAAATGGGCTGTCCCCTTCCGTAGCGGAGCAAAAGCCCGCGTGGTACCTTGTGGAAAACTGATCACCCAGCCAAATTTCAAGCCCTTGCCAATCTTCGCCACCGCATCTAAATCCACCTCTCTTTTTACATCCTCCCCCTTCGCACGCCACGAACGATTCACCAAAATCGCCCCTGCCTGTGCAAAAATCCGAGGAATCAATCCATCGTCCTTCATCGTTTCCGCCGCGGCCACATAAAATAAATTCGAGCGCGGAGCGAGTAAATAAATCGGGTAATTCAAGGAATTTCGAAAGCCCCATTTCATCGAAAAAAAGATGTGATACAAACAAATCACGTCCATGAAATAGGTTTGATGATTTGGTAAAAAAAGGATACCATTCTCGGGCAATTCATCTAAATATTCGGTTCCCTTGATGACCGTTTTGTTATATAAGCGCAATCGACTGTAGGTCAGCGCCCCCAATACAATCATGGTGATTCGTTTGAAGACAATCGGATTTCCAAAAGGATCCCGTTCCCCTAAACCCAGGGTATCCATAAATTGAAATAAACGTGCCAGTTTAGAAGCCATATGCGTTAAAATCCTCCTTGTTTTGCTTTGGGTTTCGTGGTTTTAGGCGCTTCTTTGGGAGGAGTCATTTTCTTCCCATTGGCCGCTTTTTTCGCTGGTTGCGCCTGGCGATAATACAATAAGAACCGCTTCACAAACGCATCCTTTTCATCTCCAGCCGCCTCCACAACCCGAATCGAGTTTTTGTCTTTAGACCCTTTTTCATTTTTAACCGCTTCGCGAATCGCTGCTAAAAAGGAATTGTCTGATGAATAAACCCCTAATTCCCCGTTAAAATACGCAAAATAATACCAAAGATCCTCTGACAATTCCCAATATCCATAAAACTCCTCTTTATTCGGCTTTTTAATTACTTCCATGTAACCTTTGACCGTCGAGTTAATATCCACCGGCCCCACATTCACCAGCGGAATTCCCCCCAGCGAATAAAAAGCACTCGTATTCGCCGACCAATTCCAGCGTACATTCGAGAAATTCACCCACTTGGCAAATTCCGGCGACACCTTGTCGAGCGCCAAGTGGTTTTGGTCCATCTTCGAACGAATCGGTTCCACCACCGCTTTCCCCAAAATCACATCCACCCGTTTCATATAGTCATCCCGATTTTCCGGTTCATCTGCGGAGGTTGTCTGCAAGCCTTCATCTAAATTATATTTCACGATTCGATCGCCCATTACTTTCAACAAAGTCGCCGGAAAGGCATATTGCAAACTCACCCACGTATCCAAATGAGGGGATAGCGTGTCAGTTGACATTTGAATTTTCCCCACCGCTTTTAGGCCTTGATCGCCGGTGATTAATTGGATCGGCCCTTGGGTCTCCAACCGTTTTTGATCTATAAACAAGCGCATTTCATGCGTCTTACCAATGATTTCAAAGGAATCCTTCCGCTCATTCACATTTCCCTCCGCTGTAAATAAAATCGGATCTAAATCATCCGAGACTGGCCCTAAAAAGGTCGGATATAATTTATTGTCGGCATTAATTAAAATTCCGGCGGTAACCGGTCGGCCCGCCTCATCGCGAAGCGCTGAATTTAAGACAAGATTTGGCGATTCGCCTTTCGTATTTTCAAATGGGATCCAAGCGGAGCGGAAATTTTTCAGGCCGATGAGCGGACGAATGAAACCTTTGAAAATCACGTGTTCTAGGGATGAATTGACGGAAACTTCGCCTTTGTATTGTTGGTGCGCACTGAACAAAATCGGCGTCTTTTCTGGCACCAATCCTTCTGCCGTAATCCAAGATTTCGCCTTTGCGCCCCCTTGTCGCATGAATTCGAAATTTTTAATCGGGATGGACACCGTATCACCATCGCTGCGGGGCAATAAATAATTCGCTACACCTTTCCAGGCGTCTGAATTCGCTTCGATGACGTGTAAGTCGGCCAATTTATGGGCCTGATTCAGTGGATCCAATAAAGCTTTCGCGCCTGTAAAAGGCTTAAATTGGCCATCTTTTTGAATCCCAAAAAGGCCTTTGGACGGGAAGACTAAGGCAGAACCGATGGCCACTTGGTTCACGCCCCCCAATTGTAAAAATTGGGCTTTTAAATCGTATTCAGCCGTATTCGCCCGAATCAAACCCGGTGTTTCTCCTTTCAAATCCAAGGTTTTGGGTGTATAAGCAAGCGCTTGTAAACTGTCTGAAACCCAGGCGGTACTGTCTTCGTACCAGCGCGATAATTCGAAGCCCGATTTTCCCGTCATCCGAAAGCGCTCTCCTTTTAAATCCCAAATAGCCTCCGATAAGGAACTTTGGTAAGCGATATAAGGAAAAATGACGGGGTTTCCGCTTTGGGAAGGCCTCACGACTACCTTCTGCGTCGCCACAACGGATTCCATGGCAACCCCCTCGGCAAAAATTGCCTTTCCTATCCGCATATCCGCCTGCTTCGTTCTCCAAAGTGGATTTGTAAAATCGAATCGATCCGAGGTAAAAACCCCATTGGCCACGTATACCCTTCCCCGGCCAGATACCTGTTTACTATGCATCACCAAATCCCCTTCGAAACCAAGGGCCTGTCCATATAGGCTCATCCGATTTTTGATCGGGGAAATAAACAAACTATCCTGAATCGTATCCCAGCGAAACACATGGGCGGACCATTTAGCCTCAGGAAATATGTTTTTACCCTGAAAATTAGGACTCATATTTCCTTGTAAGCCTTGAGCGATAAGCGAATCTGGATAAAAATAAGACTCCTTTTGCTCTGAATTCAGGCCTAAAATATGCAAGGTTCCGGCACTATGAAGGCCTTTTTTGTCCATCAAATAGGGCTCAGTGGCCGTAAATTGACCTTGATTTTTATACACGCCAATCGCAGATTTACCCGTGTATTTAAAGCCAAAGGACTGATCAGGCATGAGGACTAAAGAAGTTTTAATCAGCGGCAAGACATTCGCAGAAGAAAAAGTGCCTTCAAAAGTGATTTCTTTATGCGTCAAACTATCCAACTCAATCCGTGGCACTTTAAAATAGAAATTCTTTCCATAGGCCCCTTTGGCCCGCCAGGGTTCGTCGAAATAAGAAATCACACCTGTGGGGATAATTAATTTCGGATAGGCGGCGATCCCTAAACGGCCGGATTTATTATTCGGCGGACTGAGCAAAATCGATCCGGCCCCATATTTAAATTGGCCTCCTAATTCATGCGAACTAACAGAACCATCTTTTAATCGAGGGAAAAAAGTAATTGAATCGATTTTTGGGAAATCGACAGAAAAGGCGCTAAAATTAAATTTAAACTCGGGACCGCGAAAGCGATAATTCCCAATCTTAATTTCCCCTTGAAAATCAAAATCTCGGCCACGTGAAAAGACGATTTGTTTATCCGATGGAATAAAATTTGCCCGTAAGGAATCTGAAACCATGATTTCGGTAATGCCCCGAACAACTAATTTTTGGCCAAATAAATCCACCGTGATATTCGCTGAATCCCGAGACATTTCATTCGAATAAGAAGGCACATAAAAACGATCAAAATCCTTTTGCGCAAAACTGACTTGGGCATAATGACGGCCTAATTTCGTAAAGGAAATCTCATCTGTTTTCGATTGGTAATTCATGTAGCCCGACTGCACATATTGCAAAAAACCCGGCAAAATACTTGTTAATTCTCTTTTATTTTTCGCAGCGATGTCGCCTAAGTAGGCCCAACTTTTCTTCGTTTCTGTTAAGTAATTGTACAAAACCCGCATGGGATTATACGGCATCGAACCTTGCAATGCCGTGGTCCGATCCGGGCTGTAAAAATCAAAAGACTCGACCCAAGCGGGTACTTGAGATTTTCCAGAAACGCGGTAAAAATCGATTTTTTGTTTGTCGGGCCGAAACATCGCCACATCGGCCGAAATCCGAACCTGATGATAGGAATCCTCGAACAATAATCGCTCAGCAGCAATCCCCTCTTGTTTTCGAATGCGTAAAAATCCATCTTTCGTGACCCAATTCGCCCGAACCGCGCTATGCGTCAGCGAATCTTTCATTCCTATATAGGCAACAAATGTTCCTTGCGCGATTTCCACCGACTCATCCGGATGCACCCAAAGACTAGGTCCAGAAACCTTTACGTTGGTTTTTTCTCCTTGTTTAAATTCCAAAGATGCGGCTTGCGCTCCTGCCAATAGCCCACGGCGATTTCCCAAAATCCACAAACGCCCGTACGCCAACCATTGTTTCCCAATCATCGGATTTTTTAGGGCTTCTTTGGCGCGGAATTCCAAAAGGTAATTCGGATTGCCTGCCTTGCGTTTGATCAAAATTTTGGATTGCCCAGCAAGGTCTAATTGATCCGCCGACCACACATCTTCCAAGCCCACAAATTGCCCTATGCGCGGAATGATTTCAAATGCCTTTGACCTGATTTTTGCCCCTGGATAGCCAAAAAGAACTCCCTCTTGAACAGCCTCCACCCCTCGGCCGATCCGATCCTTGATATTCCAAGACAATTCCTGTGCATCTACGATTAAACTATCCTTCCCCGTTTTGATTTTTATTTGAGGTTTTGACCAATATAAAACAGGGCCATCGGAGATTTTAGATGCCTGTTGCCAAGTTGCCTCAGGCTCAAAAATTTCCGTTTGACCCGAAGACAAAGGCGCTTCCGTATCCCAGCCATCGCTTTGCGGTTTTTCAGGCGTCAGTGTGTCCTTCGGCGAGGTCACCGTTTGAAGCCAACGAACGAGTAGGTCACCTAGAATCTCAATTCGGTAATTCCCGATGGGCATTAATTGCCGATTGTATTGCCAAGCATCGATATTTTCGAGCAGGGCGAGGGCTGTTTTGTTGTCTTTTTGTTGGATTAATAGCCCCCAAGCATCCAGGAAAGACCCACGCGCCTTCTCGTTTTCCTCGAATTGCATAAGGCATCGTGCCAATAAGTAGGCCATGACCGGAGATCGAAAACCTTTGGAAGGCATGAGTAAAATTTGCGCTGCGATGCGGGATTTTTCGGATTCGGGGAGATTTGGGTTTTTATAAAAAGCGGTCCATTGATTCGCTATTTTGGCAGCATCTTGGTATTTACTGCTGAGGATCCAATTGGCATATTCCGCCGGGAAGCGATCTTTATTCCCGGAGAAGGATTGCGCCCACAGGATTGTGGGGCAAACGAATGCCAAAAATACGAAAAGAGCAATAGCGATTTGGCGAAACATGTGGTAAAAATACATAAATTTTTAAGATATTTGGGGCTGATAAGATGGATATGAGCAACGTACTTTCCCAGTTTTCGCGGATAAAAGCCTTTGTATTTGATGTGGATGGCGTTATGACGGATGGCCATGTACATGTCCTCGAAAGTGGCGAACATTACCGAACTTTTTTTATTCGGGATGGCTATGCGCTGGAACGTGCGAGGGCGGCGGAATATCGCCTTTGCGTGATTTCTGGCGGTGGGCATCAGGGTGTGAAAAAGCGCTTGGAGGGTTTAAAAGTGCAGGATATTTTCATGGGATTGGGGGGACAGGATAAATTAGCGACTTATGAAAAATGGTTGGGCTTAACCGGCCTTTCCGAAGATGAGGTTTTGTACATGGGCGACGATGTGCCAGATTTGAAAATTCTTTCTCGACCGGCGCTCCTGAGTACCTGCCCTGCTGATGCCATTCCAGAGATTTTGCATGCGGTTAAATATGTTTCACATTGTGGCGGAGGTAAAGGCGCGGTACGCGATGTGATTGAAAAAGTAATGAAACTACAAGGAACATGGTCTTAATCTTACCTGTAAAAGGCATCAAGCCATCATTTGGCCAATGGAATTGGCAAGCGCCGAATGCTACGATTGTAGGCGATGTGGTGTTTGGGGATTTTTGTACGGTTTGGTTCCAAGCGGTGGTTCGCGGAGATGTGAATAAAATTCGGGTCGGGCATCATTCCAATATCCAAGATGGGGCGGTGATTCATTGTACCTACCAAAAAACGGAAACTGTGATTGGAAATTATGTGTCGATTGCGCATAATGCGATTGTGCATGGTTGCACCATCGAGGACCATGTCCTTGTGGGCATGGGCGCCATCCTCATGGACGGAGCGCACATCGAAACTGGCAGTATCATTGCCGCTGGTGCGGTGGTCACGCAAAACACTCGGGTTCCTTCTGGAAGTATTTATGCAGGCAATCCGGCAAAATTTTTAAAATTAGTAAGTCCGGAAGCTTCCGAGGTTTTTATGCGGACGGCAATGAATTACCTTGAATATGCGTCCTGGTTTCAGGAGGATTAATAGCTTGCGTTTTCGAGCATCTCTTTGGCCATTTTTTCTTCATAGTCATACAATTCCCGATCAAATAAGGCGCCATGTCCAGATCCGGCGACATTGAACATCCCATGGCGGGCGTAGTTTAAATAGGAATCGTGGGAGACTTGGAAACCTTGTAGGCTAACTTCTTTAAACCATTTGATGCCGATGTCCATGGTCATCGAACCCACCGGCGCACAAGACCCGACAGGTGCCGTTATAGGCCGTGCAATGTGCATATCAAACAAGGCTGCTTGTTCATTTAGCCGACATTCAGGTAAAGGCCAGCTAGAATTTGGGTCATCCAATTGCCCCTGTTGGACCGCCCGATCCGCTTTCCAACCCTCATAAAGTTTCCGAACTTCCTCCATTTCAGGCCTATAGGACCAATACCGCGAACCATCACAATGCAATTCGTAGGCAGGGCAATTCCAACATTGACCCACGTGGCCTACCGCAATGCGCCCTTGTATATTGGATAAATAGGCAGCCAACACATCTGCATGATAGACCATGTCATTGTGCGTTAAAAAGAGGTATCTGGCCTTCGTTTTTTCCCATGCATATTGGTAGCGAATGGAATGGCGGTAAAAGGGGAAATGCAATAAGGTTTGAACAATCCAGGCCCGACGAATTTTCTCCGTCCATCCCAAATACACCCGAGGCCTGTAATATTCGATAGGCAAATCGGTCAATAAAGACTTTAACAAATCTGCAGAAAAACCTTCCGGTTGATTTTTTTCTAAGGTGATAAAAATTTTACCCATATGATGACCTGAAAATTTCAACAAAGAACGAAGTGTCAAAGCCGTTTGATAAGGCTTCCCATATACGTTCATGGCTATATCGATCTTTGGGGCAGTCATATTCTATAAAATTAGCAAATTAAATTCTCCCGCTTATTTATGCCCCAACAAACCCGTGCTTTTTTCTCCCGCCTGAATCGCAATGGGTAATTTATTTTCCACCGTGGGCAAAGGACAAGTCGCAAAGGGCGTAAATGCACAGGGTGGATTATAGGCCAAATTAAAATCCAAATACACGTTTCCCTCCGCATCCGGACCCGCCGTGTCAAGGAAACGACCCCCGCCATACGTATCATGCCTATTGGTCACGTCGCCGAACACAATAAATAATTCTTTCAAAGTCCCTCCCGCAGCCAAACTATATTCCTTCCCCTCCCACAGAAAAACCAATTTTCCTGGAGAATCTTCCTCGTAGGAACGGCCGGTAATGTCGATGATGCGCAACTTTTGCCCTTGCGTCGGAACGAATTTCGCCTTAACCCGATTTGCCGGCAAAATAGGATAATAAACCATTTCCTTAAAGGCGCGTAAATATTCTCCATCTAAATCCCGCAAACGAATGGCAAATTTTTCCCCACGTTTGATGATAAACCAGCGCAAAGATTGATGCGATTCGACGATCGCATTGCCTCCCGCCGGAAAAACTTCATGTGCTTTTCGACTCCCCTGTGGCTGATACGAAACTAGGCCATTGTGTAAAATAACATGTCCTAAAAAAGGATCCGCGTGTTCCTTGGGAAATTCAAAATCATTTTTAGGCGATCCACCGATCGAATTTTTTCCTTCTTTGAGCCAAAATAAACCCGCCAAATTTAACCAACCTGATTCGCCTTTCAAGCTTTCAACGCGCGTTTGTCGGGCCTTTAGAACCTCCCTTTCATAGGGATCTGACCCCAGCATAAAAAGAAATAAGAATAACATTTTCATACTTAGGTACTCATTTGGGCGTCTACGACGGCGATAGCTATCATGTTCACAATTTCACGGGTGGATGAGCCTAACTGAAGCACATGCACTGGTTTTTTTAAGCCCAATAAAATCGGGCCAATTTTCTCAATCCCAGCTACTTCTTTAACTAGGTTATAAGCGATATTCGAAGCGGATAAATTCGGGAAAATAAGCACATTCGCGCCCTCGTTCGATAAGTCGCTAAATGGATGATTTTCTTTCATTAAATCCAAATTAAAGGGCAAATGTGCTTGTATTTCGCCGTCCACGATCATGGTTGGATTCCGCTCTTTTAACCCCTGAACCGCCTTCTTCATTTTTTTCGCATCATCCCCTTCTGCGCTTCCAAAATTCGAATAGGTAATCAAGGCGATGCGCGGTTTGATATTGAATTTCTCAACTTGTTTGGCTGCTAATTCAGTAATTTCGACGATTTCCTCCGCCGTCGGGTTAAAATTCACCGTCGTATCTGCCAAAAACAATGGACCAAATCGTGTCATCAAAATGTACATACCCGACACTTTTTGAACCCCATCCTTCCGTCCGATGCATTGTAAAGCCGGACGAACCGTGTCGGGATAATTACGACTCATCCCGCCTATCATCGCATCGGCATCCCCATTCGCTACCATCATGCTACCGAAATAATTGCGCCGGCGCACCATTTTCAAAGCCTCCGAATGGTTAAGCCCCTGTCTTTGTCTTTTTTGGAATAATAATTCCGCATAAAGTGAGGACCGTTCTTTGTCGGCCTCAGTCGTTGGGAAATTAGGATCGATGATTTCGACACCATCCAAGTTCAATTTATTTTCTTGAATTAATTGCTTAATCAGGGCATGATTACCTAACAAAATAGGCGTCGCCAAGCGATCAGCCCATACCTCCTGCGCCGCTTTTAAGACCGACACATTCTCTGCATCCGCCAGCACGACGCGTTTGGGTTTCGTTTTCGCTTTATTGATAATCACCTTCATGAGGGTATTATCCAGCCCGAGGCGTTTGGATAACTGCAATTCATAGGCTTCCCAATTGGCAATCGGGTATTTCGCTACGCCCGTTTCCATCGCTGCGCGAGCGACCGCCGGAGCAACCGTAGTTAATAAACGAGGATCGACTGGTTTCGGGATAATGTATTCCCGACCAAAAACAATGTTATCGATCCCATAGGCCAAATTTACAATATCAGGCACCGGTTTTTTCGCCAAATCCGCCAAAGCATATACCGCGGCTAATTTCATTTCTTCATTAATCACCTTCGACCGCACATCCAAAGCTCCACGGAAAATATAAGGGAATCCGAGTACGTTATTTACCTGATTCGGATAGTCACTTCGGCCCGTGGCGAAAATAATATCTTTCCGCGCATTCATCGCCTTTTCATAGGAGATTTCCGGCGTAGGATTGGCCATCGCAAAAATGATGCAATCCTTGGCCATCGGCCGAATCATATCTTCGCTCAGAATATTTCCTTTGGAAAGACCGACGAATACATCGGCGCCAACCAAAGCCTCTGTTAACGTCATTTCCGGGGGAAAATGGTTGTTGGCAAATTCAGATTTCCGACCATCTAGATTCGTACGGCTCGGATGAATGAGGCCTTTGGAATCAAACATTAAGATGTTTTTTTTCTGTGCACCGAGCGAGCAATACAAGCGTGTACACGAGGTTGCCGACGCACCGGCCCCATTAATGATGATGCGTACATGTTCCATCTTTTTCTCCACGAGTTCCAGCGCATTTAATAAAGCGGCGGCGGAGATGATGGCGGTACCGTGTTGGTCATCATGCATGACCGGAATATTTAATTCGGCCTTTAAGCGCTCCTCGATTTCGAAACATTCGGGCGCGGAAATATCTTCTAAATTAATCCCGCCAAACGTAGGTTCGAGGATTTTAACGGTGCGCACGAATTCGTCGACATTTTTCGTGTCAAGTTCTAAATCGAATACGTCAATGTCCGCATAAATTTTAAACAATAGCCCCTTGCCTTCCATGACCGGTTTGCTGGCGCCGGGACCGATGTCACCGAGGCCGAGTACGGCGGTACCGTTGGAAATCACGGCTACTAAATTGCCTTTGGCGGTGTATTTGTAAATGTCATCTGGATTCGCGTGGATCTCGAGACAAGGGTCCGCCACACCTGGCGAATAGGCCAATGTTAAATCTTTTTGAGATGCAGTTTCTTTGGATGGAATTACCTCGATCTTCCCTGGTCGGCCTTTGGCATGATAATGCAAAGCCTCTTCTTTCAATGAATTTTTAACGTCCATACCTTATTTTGTTGATGATTTCCTAATGCTACAAAGGTAAGCTCTAAGGAAACGAAAAAAATGAAGGGGAAGAAAAAAAATCGGAACTATTTAACGATTGGGTTTGATATATCTAGAATTTGTTGGCGTGTGAAAACCTGATCTTCATCTTTCCACACTTCTTGAACGATCCGATGAAAGCGTCCGTCTGCATGAAACTCGATGGTCATTTTCGTGTTTTTATCTGACCATTCGACCAATTGATATAAACCCTTTTCAAGTATTCGCATATCCATGGCATGGGCAAATTGCTTGATTTCCTCCAAATTATATTTGGATAAATCATGAATACGGGCAAATGCTGAATAGGCCATGAATGCTAATTTTATAAACTAAGTCATCAAACCTAATCTATAATAAATAATTGCACGTCTTAAAAATGTATTTGGACAGAAATTAGGACAAATTTTCGAAATAGGTTTTAGGTGAAACGCCTTTTAGCCGCTTGAAAACTTGATAAAAATTCGAACGGCTACCAAAGCCACAGTCGAAGGCCATCGCCTCAAACGTGTATTTCGACCATAGCGGGTCCGAGGCTATTTTTTCTTCACTGTATTGAATACGAAGGGAATTGATATAATCTGGAAAAGAAAGATTTTTTACTTGTTTTATGGCGGCGGAAATTTTTCGAGGAGGAATATCCGTAGCATCGGACAAAGTTTGTAGCGTAATATTTTCCTGTAAAAATCCCTTGTTTTCGTTCAGATTGGTTTCGATTTTTGTAAACAGTTGGAGATCAGATTCAATTTTTTTGGCTTCCGTTTCCTCAAAATGATCCCCCCGATTCAGGTGATTAACCACCATTTCTTTTAAGATAATTCCATCGAGCAAGCGCGGATTAATCAGCAGGAAAACAGCAACGACGATGAAATCGAAAATTTTCAGCATGTCTACCCAGTGAAAAGAAAACAATTTCATAAAAGGGAAGAAGGATAAATAAATACTAACTAAAACGCTAACTAATTTAAAGGCTGCGGAGGTAGTCAGCCAGTAAAAAAACAGGCGATTTGCTTGAATGAATTGGGCGCTTTTGTCTTTAAAAAATACCCATAACCGGATAATGATTGCCACCGAATAGCCTAAAAATTGAATGGATCGAAGGATTTGATGGCTTTGCATGGAAATCCAACCATAGGGGTTATTGGCAATTTTATGTAGTAAGTTTTGACGTAGAACCTCCTGAATATAGGCTAATTTAAATTCTGAGCTGCTCAGGTAAAATGGAATTAATTCGACAAAATTTAAGACAAATGGCAAAAAATGCAAGAGGTCCCATTTGCGAAAACGTCGGGCTGGATTCAGCAGAAATTCCTGAAATAAAAAGGCTAAAGGAGTTAATATATAAACAAAAGGCGTGGATAATCGAAAAAAATGTGGGTATTCCAGCATCCGCGCATCATTGGTAAAATAGGCCACAAAAATCAACCACGTTAGCACCAAGTATTGCGCCCCCAGATATTTTGTGGCGACAATGCCTTTTTTAAAGCAAAGATTCGCACCAATAATGAAAAAGAGCAGGCTTAAAACAAAATAGAAATAAATCGAAAGAAACTCGTTCATTTAAATGCGTATGGATTAGAACTAATTAAGTCTACAAATTTGATAGAATTTGTTGATTATAACAAAGCTAGGTAATCAATTTCTAAAAAATCTTCCACATTCGGAATCCAAAAATTCTGAATAAACGCCTGATGATCCGGATGTTTGGAATAGGTATCATATTGTTCTTGGCTCTCAAATTCCATCGAAATTCCATATTCAAAAGGATTTTTCGGACTCGTTTGTTTCATAACTTCCAGGTTCCGGACATTAGGAATTTGGGCTAATTGCCACGAAGCCTCCAAAAATGCCGCTTGGCTTTCCTGTGAAATCTCCTTCTTAAAACGTAATATCACGGAGTGTCGAATCATAGGGAATGGATTAGGCCTTAAATTTAGTAAATTTTCAATGTTGAAGTCCATGGAATAGTTTTTTTGTATTCCATCTGACCATTAATTTCTAATAAATTGCATCAGATTTTCCTGAAAATAGGTTACTTTGATGCATTAAAAGCAAGACCTTATACCTCATGAAATCAATTTTACTATTTTTATTGTGCAGCTTTTCGTTGCTGGCCCAACAAAAACCCAACATCATTTTCATCATTTCCGACGACCACACTTCCCAAGCCATTAGCGCCTATGGAAGTAAAATCGCCAAAACCCCGAACATCGACCGCATCGCAAAATCAGGTGCTATTTTATATACTAATGTGGTGAGTAATTCGATTTGTGGGCCGAGTCGGGCTACGCTGCTCACCGGAAAACTGAGCCATAAAAATGGCTACAAGGAAAACGAAAAAGTGTTTAATATCAACCAACCCGTTTTCCCCGAAGAATTACAAAAAAATGGCTATCAAACGGCTTGGGTAGGGAAAATGCATTTGGGTGCCTTGCCGAATGGCTTTGATTATTTAAATATCCTACCGGGTCAAGGGCACTATTACAACCCGGAATTTATCGACAAAAGCAATACCAAAACCCGCTATGAGGGATACGTTTCTAATTTAGTAGAACAATTTTCCGAAGAATGGCTAGGCAAACGCGACCCATCTAAGCCTTTTTTCTTAGTCGTGGGCCATAAGGCGACGCACCGGTCTTGGTTGCCCGACTTACAAGATTTAGGCGCCTATGACCAAGTAAGTTTTCCTCTGCCTACCAATTTTTACGATACCTACGAAGGCCGAATCGCGGCGGCGGATCAGGACATGACGGTGGATAAAACCATGGTCCTGAGAGAAGATTTAAAAATCCATGCCAATTACGATGCCCCCGGAAACAATGGTTTATATAATCGATTTACTCCTGCCCAAAAAGCGAAATTTTACGACTATTATGAAAATAAGGTCTCAAAGGAATTTGATGAGAAAAAACTAAGCGGGAAGGCCTTGGTGGAATGGAAATTTCAGCGCTACATGCGGGATTATTTAGCCACCGCGAATTCCATGGATCGGAATATCGGGAAGCTTTTGGATTACCTCGAGAAAACCGGTCTTTCTAAAAATACGGTGGTGGTTTATACCTCGGATCAAGGTTTTTATTTGGGAGAACATGGCTGGTTCGACAAGCGATTCATCTACGAGGAATCCTTAAAAACGCCCTTCATGATTTCTTATCCAGGCGTGATTAAACCGGGTACGAAAGTTCAGGAGGTCATTTCGAATATTGATTGGGCGCCCACCTTATTGAACATCGCCCAAACAAAAATCCCAGCCGAGATTCAAGGAAAGTCTTTTTTGCCGGTATTGACCGGCAAGGTATCCGGCTGGAAAAACGAATCGTATTATCACTATTACGAATATCCGCAGCCGCATCACGTGGCGCCACATTTTGGGATTCGCACAGCACAATATACCTTGGTGCGCTTTTATGGTCCGCTGAATGCATGGGAATTATATGACATCAAAAAGGATCCGGCAAACATGCACAATGTCTACCAGGATCCGGCGATGAAGTCGGTCGTGGGGCAATTAAAAAAGCAATTAAAGCAGCAAATCCTGACCTACGAAGACGACGAAGCCCTTAAAATCATGGACACAGAGAAATAGGCGCTTATTTTAATTGGCTTGTATCAACCCGGCTCGGTGTATCTTTTCCTGAAATGATCGATTCGGAACTTTTCGCAATCGCTTTAATCACCTCGGTCATATTATTGAGGTCCAAGGTTTGCACCTCGTCGCTTGCCTTGTGGTAATTTGGCTCAGAATCCATTTTAGAGGTGGAAATGGTATGAGCCGGAACGCCTAAGCGAGCGAGCGTGGCGTTGTCAGAGCGGTAAAAGAGGTTTTGATTCGTGTAGGGATCTGGGTAAAATTGGAAAGCCGTTCCCTCCAAATTCTTTTGTAAAATGGCCCCCATGTCGCTTTTTTCGAAACCCGTGATGTAGGCGCTATTTTTACCCCATTTACTTTCAGTACCAATCATTTCCAGATTAAACATCGCCTTAACTGTCAATGGGTCAAAAACTTTAGAAAAATAACTCGCTCCGAATCCCCCGACTTCTTCGGCAGTAAAAGCCGCAAAAACCAGCGTCCGAGCATTATTATTTAGTTTTTTAAAATATTTGGCGAGCATGATCATGCCCGTTGTCCCAGCCGCGTCATCATTGGCGCCATTAAAAATGGAATCCCCCTGGACAATTCCCCGGCTATTGATCCCCAAATGATCATAATGTCCTGAAAAAATAACGTATTCCTTCGGAAGCGATTTGCCAGGAATAATGCCCACGACATTCGCGAGTGGCATATTTATACTATTTTGCAGAATTGTAATATCAAAGCTAGCCGGGATTTTAGATGCCAGCACAAAAACCATCGGCGCTTGCGTGTTTTTTATGGGCCCGCGGTTTGTCAAACGAGTAACATTGGCTGCAAAGGATTCGTCCACAAAAACTAAGGTGGCCTTATTGGCAGCTAACATTTTGGAAACTTGTTGGGAAAAATTCTCCTCCTTCTCGATGGTCTTTATTTCCACCCCCGATTTCTCGGTCCAATGAATTTCCTTTTCTAAGGCCAAGGTGCTCACTTTTTTCCCATCGACTGGCTGACCGTCCAACAAAACCGCGCTTGAAATAAGACTCGTTTTCGTCATCGAAAAGGATTGTAAATAGGTACTTAATCCAGGAAGTGTTTGTAATTGCGTATCGGCAAATTCCTTCGCAATAAATGCGGCCGCCTTCTCGATGCCTGGTGTAAACGTGCGCCGACCAGCCATGTCATCCGAAGCTAAAATAGTTTCGATCCGACGAGTTTCCTCGACATGAATGACCTGGTCAATGAGTTGCTGGGCAACAGCCGATTGGCTCAAAAAACCAATGAAAAAGGAAATGAAAATATGGGGATGTCTCATGTTTGCGTTGGAATAAAGCGTAAAGATAGGGAAGAATTGAGCAACAAAAAAGCTGGTCCAATAAGGGCCAGCTTTGTATTACTCCATGTTCTAAAAATGTTCGTGTACTTGAAAGAATCAAAGGACATGATGAATTTAGGGAATCTTTTATTTATTTTAAAATTGCCGTTCAATAAATGTTGTACTTAAATCAAGGGCTTTCCGTGATTGGCTATATTTTATATGTACCTATTTCATGACTCTTTTAAAGAATCCTGCGAAATGTCAAATTAATGCGCGAATAAATCGCTTTTGAGGTTTTGGGAATCTGATGCTGCCAATGATGTTGCGTAGTCCCTTGCATGACTAATAATGAGCCATTGTCCAAAGGGATATTGGCTCGTAGTTTTTTTGTGACATGTCTCAATTGAAACATGCGGGAAGCTCCGAAAGACACAGAAGCGATGTTGGGATTAAGCCCAAGTTCCGGTTCATCGTCCGCATGCCAACCCATACTATCATTCCCTGATCGGTATAAATTTAAAAGGACGCTCGTAAACTTCGTTTGTGTCTCTTTTTCAATCCGCTCCTTGATGAATAGTAAATCATCGTTCCAAGGATGTGGCTGTAAATGTATGCCTGAATAGGTATAGGATTTGTCGGCATCGCCATACCATGCATTCAAACGAGGAATAGATAATTGTTTGCCGAACATGCGAATTTGATCTTGTTGCCATAAGATCCCCGCCTCTAATTTTTGGGCTAATTGCGCACTTTCTGCTGAGCTAAAAAATCCAGCAAATAGGCGAATATCCGCATCCGGTAAATCAAAGATTTGCGGATTTTGATGATGAAAAAGATCCAAAATTTGCCCAGACATTTTTAGCGTTTTGAAATTTTATTTCCTGTGGACTTTTGAAGACTACATTTAAATCGATCCATTCCTGAAGCACGCAAAGCAGCATGTTTGGTTTTTCGGGACGTCATTCGCTTTCGCCACATGCGAAAACTGGAGGGCAAGGAATGGGCCCGCATAAATACAATGACGTCTTTTTCTTTGAGTCCAAACTGAAATTCAATCGCCTCAAAGGGTGTTCGATCTTCCCAGGCCATCTGGATGATACGGTCTTTATCTTCTGTTAAGTGCTCCGGAAAAGTAGGATTTAGTGCAGCCATAAATTTTGATAGGTTTGATTGGGGTCATATAATGCGGCTTGTTTTTCGATATTGAAACGGCGGTCTGGCCGAGGATCATTTCCCACTCCTGCTATATAGGCCCAATTCCCCCAGTTGCTCGCCACGTCATAATCAACTAATTGACTTTCAAAATAGGCAGCGCCATATCGCCAATCTTGCTGAAGCGTATGACAAAAATAACTGGCTACATTTTGTCGGCCTCGATTACTCATAAAACCTGTTTGGGCCAATTCCCGCATATTCGCATCAATAAACCTCTGCCCCGTTTTTCCTTGTATCCATGCAGTTAAAACGACCGGATCTAGCCCATGTACCTGGCTTTTCGAACCTGGAAGGCCCGTTTGCAAAAAATAGGTCTGCGGTCTTTTTCTCATCAAAAACCAAAAATAATCACGCCAGAGGAGTTCAAACACAATCCAATAGGTGGATTCATTCGCCTCCGCTTGGGCTTCGAAGTGCTTAAGCGTCCAAAAAATGTCCCGCGCAGATATACATCCGCATGCTAAATAGGCAGAAAATTTCGTGGAATAATCGGTTCCAAGCAACCCATTTCTAGTCTCTTTGTAAGTTAGTGCAGCCCGTGTACCAAACAAATAGTCCTTCAAACGGGCCAGTCCTGCCCGTTCGCCTCCCTCAAAGGGAAAGGAATTACGCGGATCGAGGGGAATTTCTTGTAAGCCCACATCCGAATATCGCGGTATTTGTAAGGGCGGAATTTCGGGAGAATTAATGTGCTTTGGCGCATCGAGGTAGGGTCTTACCTTGGAATTTTTTTCGAGTGCCAACCGGAATTGAGTAAAAATGTCCGGCAAGTCAGACAAAGCAAAAGGCAAATCCTCAGGATGATAAAGCGTCGAGTTAGGTACAGTTTCTAAGGCCACAGCGATTTCCCGAAGCGATTTTCTTATTTGCGCTTGGACCAATAATTCCTCAAAACCTACCTGCTCTTTCGTATATACATAATCTGCTTGATACGCCTTTGCGAGGGAAGGAATGGCTATTTCTGCGGAATCAAGAGAAAGAATTAAACCGGAACCTAGCGCACGTAATTGAATGTCAAGGTCCCTCAAGGCTTCGAAAAAAAACCGAATTCGAAAATAGCCGATTTTAGGAAAACCAAAAGGTGTCTGAGCGAGATCGGCCGGTGCGAGGCATATGACAGGGATGATTTGCTCGGCATTTTCCATGGCGCGCGCAAGGGTTTCATTGTCCCTCAGGCGTAAATCTGTCGTCAACCAAACAAGTGCTCTTTTCATTATAATTCATGTATCCGTTCTAGATAGAAACGCGCTTGTTGCAATATTCCCGCTTTCACCTCCGGATTCATTTTTTTCCACATCGGGTAAACCATGCCGATGCGCGGATTGTTTCCCAATAGCCCCTCGTGTTTATCAAAAAAATGCCAATATAAACTATTAAATGGACAAGCCTTGGGGCCAATTTTTTGATTCGCATCGTAAAAACAGCTACTACAATAGCTTCCCATTTTTTTCATGTAGGCAGCCGAACTGACGTAGGGTTTCGTGCCGACAATCCCTCCATCGGCAAACTGGCTCATGCCTCGCGTATTCGTCATTTCCACCCATTCGATGGCATCAATATAAATTCCTAAATACCAGGCATCCACCTCATCCGGGTCGACCCCAGCAAGAAGCGCGAAATTACCGGTAACCATCAAGCGCTGAATGTGATGCGCATAACCTACTTGCAAGGATTGTTGGATCGTATGCTTCAAACAATTCAGTTTCGTTTTTCCAGTCCAAAACCATTCCGGTAATGGATTTTTATGGTTGAAATAGTTTAATTGGGCAAAGCGTGGCATCTCTAAGAAATAGATGGCGCGCATGTATTCACGCCAACCGAGAATCTGCCGAACAAATCCTTCCAACTGCGAATACGTCACCTTCCCCTCCGAGTTTTCGTAGGTTTCAATCGCCCGATCAACGACTTCTCGAGGCGAAATTAATTTCAGGTTCATTGAAAAAGAGATTCGCGCATGGTAAAGCGACCACTCTCCGGGTGCCATCGCATCCTGAAACGTACCAAAAAAACATAAACAATGTGCAAGGAAATAGTCGAGCAAAGTCAAAGACTGGGCACGTGAAATAGGCCACAAAAATTTTTCCGCCTCCACAAAACCAATGGTATTTATCCCGGCCTCTTTTATTTCCAGCTCCAGTTCTCGCAGGTCATTGGCAAAAACAAAGGGCTGGGGGGGCAGGTGATTTTTGGGTAATTTTTCCCGATTATCCTTATCAAAATTCCATTGTCCCAGCCAAGGTTGCCCCTCTTCATCCACCATCAATCGATGTTTTTTCCGCATATGCCGGTAAAAGGTCTCCATCAAATACGTCTTTTTACCCTTGAAAATGGCCTGAAATTCCTCCGGTGAACTATAAAAATGCTCGGAATCGAAACGGGCATGATCGATGGTCAACTTCCTCACAAAATCCTCCAAATGCGCATTCACTCGAAATTCATCCGCCTGCATATATTCAAAACGGGTAAATCCATTTTCATTGATTAATTGATTACAATTTTCATCAAAACGCTGGGTATTCCCGGGGTCTTGGATATGGATATACACGAGCTGGTGACCGAGTGCGCGCAGCTCCTCAGCGAAATTCCGCATGGATGCAAAAAAGCCAAGGACTTTTTGGATATGATGGTTCGCATAATCCGTTTCAGAACGAATTTCCATCATGAGGTAGCAGATGGACTCGTCGACCTGTTGGAACCAAGAATGCTGATGGTTCAATTGGTCCCCTAAAATCAGGCGCAAGGTTTTGGCGGTGCTTGGAATCACGATTTGGGTTTTTGACTCCGACAGGAATCGCTACAATATTTCACCATCTCCCAGTTTTTTTCCCACTTTTTACGCCAAGTAAAAGGTCGCTGGCAGCTAAGACAAATTTTAACGGGCAAATTTTCTTTTTTTACTCCACGCATGAATCAGGAATTTGAAAGGAAACGGCCAATATCCCGAATTTGTTTAAAATAATCTTCGGGATCATAGCCATTAGCCTCCCCACTCCAAATAAAGTAAGGCAATCGCTGCCACGGACATGATGATCAATGCCATAAAACCCAACACATTCGTCATTCGGCCATTCACATGCGGACCCATGATCGTGGGATTATTTGAAATATGTAAAATGATTCCGATTAAAACGGGAGCTGTAATCCCATATAAAATCGCGGTATAAATGAGCGCTTGGATCGGTGAAATACCAATATAATTCAGGGAAAGTCCGAGCAAAAGCGAAATGGCGATGATGGTATAAAATCCTTTGGCCTCATGGAATTTTTTATCGAGCCCCTGTTCCCAACCAAAAGTCTCCGTAAATATATAGGAAAGTGCGCCGCTCAATACCGGAATCGCGATCAAACCTGTGCCGATAACGCCCACCGCAAATAATAAATAAGCCAAATCGCCAGCCAGCGGTTTTAATGCCATGGCGGCCTGCTCGACGGTGTCGATTTGATGAATGCCTGATTGATACAACACGGTGCCCGTCGTCAAAATAATGAAATACATCACAAAGCCTGAAAAGCCCATCCCGAAATCCACATCCTGCTCCATTTCGTGGATGATTCGTTTGTTCACCATCAAATGGCTTTTCTTATGTTTCATCTCTTCCACTTCCACGGAAGCCTGCCAAAAAAACAAATAAGGTGAAATCGTCGTCCCTAAAATCCCCACCAAAATGGCCATGAACTCTTTGGTAAATTCGATGTGCGGGATCAAGGTCGACTGAATGATTTTGCCAAAATCCTGATGATATAAAAAAGGAACCACAAAATACACCAGCATGACAATACACAAATATTTTAGGATGGATGCGATTTCCCGATAGGGCAAATAAATAATCAGGCCTAATAAAAGAACGGTAAATAACACAGAGAAATACATGGAACTAATCGCCGGGAAAAGTAAATTCCCCACGGCGCCCATCCCCGCAATGTCCGCTCCGATATTCATCACGATAGCCGGAAAACTAAAAAGTAACATCAGGTACAAAATGGGACGGGGATAATGTTTTTTGAGGGTTCCGGTGAGGCCTTGTTGGGTGACTAAACCGATCCGCGCGCACATTTGTTGGATCGCCGCCATCAGCGGAAATGCCAAAATCGAGGTCCAAAGCGTACTAAGCCCAAAAGCCGCCCCTGCTTGTGAATAGGTGGCGATGCCGGATGGATCGTCGTCGCTTGCACCGGTCACCAGGCCAGGGCCGAGGAGTTTCCAGAAGCGAGCCATGCGGCTCGAAAATGATTTAGGTTCTTTCATGCGAAGCAAATATAGGTCAATTAGTCTCGGAAGATTTTTCAATTTCTAATTTTTCTGTAATTTGCCCTCATGACACATGAAATGATCCATAGCCTTTGGTTTGACGGCAAAGCACACGAAGCCGCTGACTTTTACAAAAGCATTTTTCCGGATTTCACCGCCATCTCGGAAAATCCTTTGGCAGTCAATTACCGCATGGGAGGCCGACGCTTCATGCACCTAAACGGTGGTCCAGGTTTTCCGATCAATTCTTCCATTTCCTTTTTTGTCAATCTGGAAGATGAGGAGGAAATTCAGCAAGTCTGGAATAGATTATCCGAAGGAGGTCAGGTTTTAATGCCCTTGAATACATATCCTTGGAGTCCCAAATACGGCTGGTGTGCGGATCGTTATGGGGTGAATTGGCAATTAATGAAAAATCATGCTAGTCGGACGGCGGTGCTGCCCGCGCTGATGTTTTGTCAAGAAAACAGCGGCAAAGCGGAAGAAGCCATCCACTTTTATACTTCCCTTTTCCCGAATTCGTCCATCATTGAGCTGAGTCGCTATGAAAAAAGCGAACCCGATGTGGAAGGGAATATCAAATATGCCCAATTTGAATTAAACCAATTGCCATTTACCGCTATGGATTCTTCCGGGCCGCATGCCTTCACGTTTAGTGAAGGGGTTTCGTTCATCGTTACGGTCGACACGCAAGAGGAAATTGATTTTTACTGGAATAGTTTAATTGGGACAAAGGGAAGCGCGGGAAAATGCGGTTGGCTCAAAGACGCCTACGGCCTTTCCTGGCAAGTAGTTCCCTCCTGCCTAGGTAAATTCATGAGCAATCCCGCCACGGCGCCGAAAGCCACCTATGCCTTTTTGCAAATGTCGAAATTTGACATCGCTGCCCTCGAAAAAGCTTGTTTGGCTGATTAGTTTTTAATCCCCCATTCCATCGCATTTTCGATCATGCGAACGAATTCAGAATGTCCCCAGACGTCCTTTGAATGGCCCATGGACGTATAAAAACTGCGACCTTTCCCCACGGTTTTTTGCCAAGCGACCGGGTGAAATTTCCCCATGCCGAAATTCTTATCTTTCATCCAGAGCATATTTCCGCTTGGAAGGATTTTATCGCCTTGGATGTGAAAAAGGATTTTGGCGTCTTTGGGTTGTGTGAAAAATACATACCACTCGTCACTGGAAGTCCACTGGCTTGGTAATCCTTGAGCAAGGGAAGAATCTGCACCAGGGTCTTGAATGACTGAGGTCGTTTGGAATTGCGGGGCAAGTGGATGGTGAGAAAATTCCGCACCCATTAAATTCGCTTCATACCATGGCCAATGGTGAGAATTATCGCCAGCGCCGTGGATGCCTAGGAGGGTACCTCCCTGCTCGACGTAGGATTGAAGGGTGGCTTGTTGACTTTCGTCTAATAAACGGCCCGTCGTATTATTAAAAATGACTACTTTAAATTTGGCCAATTGTTCTGCGTTAAACACGCCCCCTTCCTCGGTTTCATATAGGAACCAGCCTCTTTTTTTGGCGATTTCGATGAAGATTGGTTTAGAGGTTTCGATGGATTCAGCATGTCGGAAACCAGTTGTTTTTGAAAATACCAAAATGGCCGGGGTGGAATCTGGGAACGAAATTGTTGGTTTTTCGGTTTCGTAAGAAACCGGGAATCCGTTTTTGACTTTGTACATAAAAAGACTTGCGGCGCCAAAAAGGAATACGATTAAAACGAGCAGCGTCCAGCCGACTATTTTGAAGAATTTTTTCATCGTTCGGGGGTTTGTAAAAAACAAATTAAACGAATTTCAAAATAAAAATAGCGCAATGTCCATGCCGACATTCGTAAAAAATTGAATTAATTTTAAAAAAAATAAAGCATGAGTCGCAGACAAATTGAACGCATCGTTACTCCACCCGCTCCCCATTACGTAGGGGATGGTTTTCGAGTACATCATTTTATTCCAGGGGCAGAGGGCCTCAGCATGCAGCGCATGGATCCGTTTATCATGATGGATTACAATGCGCCTTTTTATTTTTCGCCGAGCAAGCAACCGCGGGGGGTGGGTGTTCATCCGCACCGAGGTTTTGAAACGGTTACGCTTGCGTATCAAGGAAAAGTAGCGCATCATGATAGCAGTGGAGGTGGCGGGGTGATCGGCGAAGGTGATGTCCAGTGGATGACCGCCGCGTCAGGAGTCTTGCATAAGGAATATCACGAAGAGCAATTCAGCGCGGAGGGTGGGATGTTTCAAATGGTCCAATTATGGGTCAATCTTCCTGCAGCCGATAAAATGAGCCCGCCTAAATATCAAGCTTTGGAAAAGAAGCAATTCGGTCGATATCTATTGGATGACGTAGGCTCTGTGGTCGAGGTAGTCGCTGGTGCTTATAAGGACGCGAAAGGAGCAGCATCCACCTTTACGCCGATCCATTTATTGAATGTCACATTGGTCGACAAAGCCTCCGTGGAATTTGAATTCCCGTCGCATTATACGACGGCGGTGGTTGTGTTAGAAGGAACTATACGAATCAATGAAAGCAAGGATGTGCCTGTGAACCATTTCGCATTGATGGATCATTCGGGCGAAAGTTTTAGCGTGCAGGCGCAAGGGCCGGCGAAGGTTTTGGTGCTGAGTGGCGAGCCCATCGGTGAACCCATCGCGGCGCATGGCCCCTTTGTGATGAATACGCGAGAAGAATTAATTCAGGCGTTCCGGGATTTTGAAAACGGGGAATTTGGGTATTTGGCTTAAATGACTTGGATGATGACACGTCGGTAGCGGGTTAAGCTAGGGGTTCCTCGGTCTTTTCCTTCCACGATGACGTGAAATTCTTGGCCTTTTTTGGCATCTTTTGGGATTTCGGCGAAGGCCATATTTCCTTGTAGGCTAGTGATTGTCTTGCCATTTCCTGCTTCAGAATAAGGCCAAATATTCAAATCCACGGGGTGTTTGTCTGGGTCTGTGGCCTGAATATGCAAGCGAATTTTTTGACCTGCTTTTGCTTTTAGAAGCGTCCCGTCTTGGATTTGAATAATGGGGGGGTGATTGGAATCTTTATAGGATTTTACACACCATTCGGCACGCGCCGCAAAATCCTCCTGCAAAGCAATAAGCCAGCGCGTTTGCGCATAATTAATATCTAATTTTCCTAATTCGGGATTAAAATCGGCCGCCGATTCGTTGTCTTCAAAGCGATTCGGATTATCTTTCGATATTGCAAATCTACCTCCCCATCCTCCGTAGTATGGGTGATTTAAATTATCCAATCCCACGTCTACCAGGTGTAAAAAGGCAGGGGAATCTCCTTCGGAAATAAAATCATAGGGGACAAAAGAACCCCATTGCGCATGTTGCAGGCGGGCTGGGTCACCGTGAATGTGCTCGTCGTCGCCGGCTTGGTGTTGGCCATCTCCATAGGCATAGTATTTTTTGAGGAGGGCCCCGTGGTTCAAGATGATATTCTTGGACATATAGGGGCCTTCAAAATAGGGCTGGGCCACTTTCGGCATGATCCGTTTCCAAGGATAGGCGAAACTGGCGAATTGATGTGCATTATAAAAAACGCGTATAGCTGGCCAATGAACACGAATGTACTTTTTATAGGTTGCATCTTGGTCCATCACCGTATAAATAATGGCCTTTTTCGAAACTTGTTTTTGGATCAAGGGCCAATTCGTAGCGTTTGCAAATTCTTCTTCAATCGACTTCAAAGCCCGGGCAATCGTATTTGTGCCGCCCCAAGCTTGTAGGTAAATCGGTGCTGGGTCTTGGTCGAGCAGTTTTAATTTAATCCATTCTGAGCCTTCGGTGATTTGGTCCATTTCGCCTTCGAAATCAATGTTACCCACTTTGACCAAGGTCTTCAAATAATTGGGGGAGGGAAATTTAGGATCGTGCAAGCGCAAATTAGAATGCACACTGGCATAGGCTTGAATGAGTTCTTGTATCCATTGGGTGCCGGGCCAGCGCAAGCTAGTTTTGGTGCCGTACATTTTTTGGGTCATGTCCATTTCGGAAGTGAACAAAGTGCCTTTGCCGTCTCCTTTGTAATGCCACATGGAGCTGGAATAAATGAGGCCCTCGAGCTGGTATTCATTGGAATACAAGAGCATGCGAATGAAGGTATCTACGTCGTCAATTTCCCCGTCGGTGGTGACGATGGTACGAGCCACAGGGCCTTTCGCTAGGCTTACGAATGGGAAAAACAAAGCCCATAAAACGTATAATTTTAGATTCTTCATGAATTATTTTTTCTAAAAACCGCATGTGTCCGGTTTTATGTTGTTAAATTTTTATAGCCCCGCCAGCGCCTTCACGCGCTCCCAAACGGCTTCATGCACGGGAACACCTAGTGCTTGGTTTTCCTTTCTTGTTCGTAGGGAACCCTCGCCCGGATATTGAATTTTTGCCCCCGATTCAGCAGGTTTGGAATGATGGATTTGATTGATGGTCGCCTCTAATGCTTGGTTTAAAAACGCTTGATTAGAGATTTTCAATGGATCGATGGCGATAAAGACTTGGCTACAGGCGCCGCCATTGCCGTAGCCGGCTTTGTCGACCGAGGCAGTTGTATTTCCTTGCGATAAAATTCCCGCAAATAAATCCAGCATCACCGCGAAGCTCGATCCCTTCCAAAAACCTGTGGGTAAAATTTGTCTCGATTCCTCGATTTCGGCGGGCACCGACGTCAAATCCCCGGCCTTATTAAATCCACCGGGATAGGGCAAGTCCTCTCCTTTCAGTCGGGTAATTTCTAATTTCCCATAGGAATATTGGGACATCGCCATGTCCAAAACCACATGACCTTCTTCTCTTGGAATCGACATAACAAAGGGATTATTGCCTATTCCGGCAGTCTGGGCACCCCAAGCGGGCATGCAGGATTCCGTATTGGTCCAGCAAATGGACATGAAGCCTTTTTCTGCGGCGTGCCAACCGTAACTTCCACCCCGCATCCAATGCGTCGTATTTCGTAATGTCACCAAACCTAAACCCATATCGCCAGCTATTTCCATTGCACGATCCATCGCGAACAACGCGTTCGTAATCCCAGGGCCTAATTGGCCATCATATATTTCCAAATTACCTAATTGACATGCTAAAGTCGGTTTCGCCGAGGGATTCACCCAACCATGATTCACATAATCGATAAATTTTTCTACACGGTTTAATCCATGGGAATACACACCATCTTGACTCGTTTCAGCATGGATTCGAGCACAGGTAGCAGCGAATTCGGGGGATAAACCTGCATTTAGAAAAGCAGATTCAATCGTTTGAGCAAGTTCATCAAAAGGAATTCGAATCATCATTTAGGTTTAAACGCTTGCAAGATAAAGCCTTTCTGCTTTATTTAATCGCACAATTCGTTCATTTCATCGAAAAGCTTGGGATCTTAGCTATATTCCTCGAATATTGGATTTTAAACTTTGTAAACCTATGATTCGTTTTTTATTTCTCAGTCTCATATTGGTTGGATGTTTGTTCCAAGCCGAGGCACAATTCAAAATCAAAAACCTGCAGGTCGAATACCAAAAGGAGCCCATCGGAATGGATGAAGCCCATCCACGTTTTTCTTGGCAAATGGAATCCGCTGGCGCCACGCGAGATGAACAACAGAACTCCTTTCGAATCATCGTTAAAAATAGCCAAAACCTAACGGTTTGGGATAGTAAAACGGTTCAGTCCGACCTTTCTTTAGGCATCGCCTATGCCGGCAGTGGCTTACAAGCTAGGGAAAAATATACATGGACTTTGCAGGTTTGGAACGCGAAAAAAACATCTGCCTCTGCTGTTTCGAGTTTTGAAATAGGCCTTTTAAATCCACAAGCAAGTGCCTGGAACGGAGCGGAATGGATTGGCGAAAAGGACCTTCCTTTGTATAGCCATTATTTATCGATGTATAAAATTGAATATGGGATACAATTGGACCAAGCCTCTAAATCAACCAAAGCTTCCTTTATTTTCGGAGCTAATGACCCTCGCTTACAAAGTCGGAATTTAAACATCATGGACGTGCAGACTGAAAAAAATGGCTCCTACGTCCGCTTGGAATTAGACATTAGCCCGCTTGCCTTATCTGATTCAGGAAAGGCAGTTTTTAATATCTACCGGGTAGGATATGATAAAAAAGATGATGTCCGTAAACCTTTATCTTCCTTTAAAATTTCCAATAAACTGATTAATCAGTCCAACCATTATCAAAAGCATACAATTTTTGCACAATGTAATTTTGGTGTATTTGATTTTTATGTAGACCAAATAGATCCTTCACATAAAATCAATGTAGCCCCAGGCGCAGCCCCAGCAGCAGGTGCACGAGGAGGTAATTCAGGTCTTAATATAAATCCGGTGGGAAGGGGAAATAATTATATCAGCTTTCCGATGTTATCCGACATCGGATTCCAGGCTGATCCCAATCAAAAAGCGCTATTTTCAGATGTCATCATCCGGAATTTCCGTCACCCGAGCAATGCATTATTTTCAGCAAGCGAAAATCCAAGTCTATTTACCCAGGCGAATGTAACTTGGGATAGTAAGCAATTTACTGTTTCTGGTACTCAAAATGGGCATTTCGGGACAGCAAACCCAAGTCGATTCGCGGCACCAATGCTACGCACTGAATTTGCAACAAGCGGAAAAACAATTAAACGTGCGCGAATTTATGCTACGGCACGAGGCATTTATGAACTGTATTTGAATGGTCAGCGGGTCGGAAAAGACTTTTTTAATCCAGGACTTACCCAATACAACAAGACCCATCAATACCAAACCTTTGATGTCACTACCTTAGTAAAACCCGGCCAAAATGCATGGGGTGCTTGGTTAAGTGAGGGCTGGTGGAGCGGAAACATCACATTTAGTGGGGATAGTTGGAACTTTTTTGGCGACCGACAATCCCTTTTGGCCCAATTAATCATTCAATACACCGACGGTACCGAGCAAATCATCACGACGCAGCCCGACACATGGTCCTACTTTAATGATGGCCCGATTCGCTACGGAAGTTTCTTCCAAGGTGAAGTTTATGATGCACAAAAGGAAGCCGCTATTGCGGGTTGGACTTCTCCAAACTTCAAAGCAAGCGGCTGGAAAGCCACAGAAAAAATTGCTTTGGAAGGAACGGCTTTTGTTGGCAATGTCCCCAATGCATTGAAATTTGACGCGATGGCCTTAGTGGGCCAATTAGACGACCGTGTACAAGTTCGCGAGATTCGACAAGCACAATCCTTGACCGAACCTCGTAAAGGTGTTTTCGTTTATGACATGGGCCAAAATATGGTCGGATTTCCAAAAATATTCATCAAAAATGGGCAAGCGGGACAAAAAATAACCCTTCGCTATGCAGAGGTTTTGTATCCTAATTTACCAGAATACGCAGGCCAAAAAGATATGATCATGATCGAAAATATTCGTGCTGCCCTGGCCCAAGATATTCATGTTTTAAAAGGGGGCGATGAATATATCCAACCGCGCTTTACCTTCCATGGCTATCGTTACTTAGAAATTACTGGCATCGACCAAGCACCGGCCTTGAGCCAGGTGGCAGGTTTGGTGCTTTCATCCATTAGTCGGATCAGTTCTGAATACATAAGTTCGGATGCTTTGGTAAACAAATTATGGAATAACATTACCTATTCCATGCGGGGGAATTTTTTATCCATTCCTACGGACACCCCTGCTCGCAACGAGCGAATGGGCTGGAGTGGCGACATCAACGTATTCTCCAAAACAGCTACCATGATGGCGCCCGTAAATAATTTTATGCGGAGACATTTATTGGGCATGCGGGATGTCCAACGGGCGGATGGTCGATTTACCGACGTAGCCCCCATGGGCGGTGGATTTGGTGGAACTCTTTGGGGCACAGCCGGTATTGTGATTCCATGGGAAACTTATTTACAATATGGGGATAAGGCGATGCTCGCAGAACATTATGAGGCAATGAAACGCTATATGAGCTTTTTAGATTCTAAAGTGGATCCTGCAAATGGCATTTTGAATGAGGGACCCCTGGGCGATTGGTTGAGCCCCGAAGGAAATAAAAACGACAATACCCTATTCTGGATGACGTATCAGGCTTATTCCTTGGAAATTATGTCGAAAGTAGCGGCGATTTTAGGAAATACCTCCGACGCGAGTCTATATGCATCGCAATTTGACACGAAGAAAAAATTAATCAATCAAGTGTATGTCGATCCAAATAGTCACAAAGTAGTCAAATCCGGAGTTCGCGCTGCCCGCATGGGCCCTCCAGGTGCGGCCCCTGCTCCCACCGCAAATCCTGCTCCGTCCGATAAAGGCCAGGTGATGGATACGCAGGCTTCGTATGCGATTCCATTGGGATTAGGTATTTTAGACGCCCAAAATAAAGGGGTGGCTGTTCAACAATTAGTCGAATCCATCAAGCGTTCCAGCAAAGACGATGAGGGAATCGCTCGTCCTCCCTATTCTTTAATGACAGGATTCATAGGAACGGCACACATTAGTGAGGCTTTGTCGGCCAATGGACAACATGATGTGGCCTATGGGCTTTTGACTCAAAAAACCTATCCATCTTGGTTATATTCAGTAGCAAACGGGGCGACGACCATTTGGGAGCGTCTGAATTCCTATACGATTGAGAACGGTTTTGGTGGGAATAATAGCATGAATTCCTTTAACCATTATTCATTTGGGGCAGTGGCCGGTTGGATGTATACGAGATCTTTAGGGATTCAACGCGACGAAAGTTCGCCTGGATTTAAGCATTTCATATTGCAACCGACACCTGATCCCTCAGGGAAAATCACTTTTGCCAAAGGATTCGTCGAAACCATGTATGGCAAAATTAGCAGCGAGTGGAAAAAAGAAGGAAATAAGGTCACATATCATTTCCAAATCCCAGCAAACACTAGGGCTCAAATTAGAATTTTAGCACCCGCAAATGCTCAAATAAAAGAAGGAGGTAAAATCATACAGGCTTCGGCCACGTCGACCGGCTTTCAAACCGAATTAGGCTCTGGGATTTATCATTGGGTTGTAGAATAATCCTGAATGATGAAAAAAACCTGTACAGATTGCGTGAAACCAATCCGTACAGGTTTACTAACTTAGAAATTTGGATGCTTTTCATCCCAAGGTGTTAAGGCTTGGTAATAGGCCGCAACACGTAAAATGGTGCCTTCGTCATATAGATTCCCAACAAAAGAAATACCCGTCGGGAGTTTTAATTTCGCATCGAAACCCGTCGGAACACAAACTACCGGATGTCCGGTGAGATTCGTAATTGCCGACTGATTCCCGCCTCCACGTGAAGGACAGATGATCGCATCAAATTTCGTCATCACCTCATTGACGCCTTGCATCAACAGATAGCGATGTCTTTGGGCATTAATATATTCCACGGCGGGGGTGAATCGCGAAGTACGGAATTGGTTTGGCCAATCATTTTTACCTTGTCGGGTTAATTGGTCATCGATGTTATTTCGCGTCAAATCATCAAATTGCGCCGCACATTCTGCACCTATGATGATGTCCATCAAGTTCACTGGATAAACTTTTTCGTCAGGAAAATCGACCGGAATTAATTCTACACCGCTGGCTTTGAAGGCCTGAAGGACCTTCCATTCGCTGCGCGAGGTATCGGTAATTTTGTCGAAATAGTTTTTGGCATAGCCGATTTTCAATTTTTTAACCGGCTGATTGGGCGCATAATTAAAAGGCATTTTGACGGAGGCTAAATCCTTGCCGTCGGTGCCATGAATGGCTTGAAACACCAAGGCGGCGTCAGCCGCGGAGCGGCAAATCGGCCCGATTTTATCCAAACTATAGCTTAAGGCCATCGCGCCGGAACGACTGACGCGACCGAAGGTAGGCCGTAAACCCGTTGCGCCACAGGTCGTCGAAGGCGAAACAATGCTTCCCCAAGTTTCGGTCCCGATCGCAAATGGCACTAATCCTGCCACGGTTGCGGAGGCGGAACCGGCGGAAGATCCAGAGGATCCATACATAAGATTCCATGGATTTTTTGTCCGACCCCCATACCAATAATCTCCCATCGCCAAGGCACCCAAAGTGAATTTTGCCACTAAAACAGCTCCCGCATCCCGCAGGCGCTGGTAGACATAGGCATCTTCTTGGATTTCTTGGTCTTTAAATGGTGCGGCACCCCACGTGGTTTTTGTCCCTTTAACCGCAAATAAATCTTTTAGGCCATATGGGATTCCGTGCAAGGGCCCTTTATATTGGCCACGGCTAATTTCTTGGTCGGCTTTTTTGGCTTGTTGGATCGCCATCTCCTCCGTGATGGAAATGACGCATTGCAATTGGGGTCCGAATTCCCGGATGCGCTGAATGAATAATTGGGTTAATTCGAGGGAAGTGATTTGTCGGGTTTTGAGTAAATAACCCAATTGGCCCACCGAATAAAAAGCCAAATCCTTTATTTGAGCTGGTTTTTTGCATTTCTCTTCGGGCCATAGAATCGGTTTTTGAACCTTGTTTAATTGCATGCCGGGAATGACCGGATTTTGCCAAAGACTCAAGGGCACCTGATTTGGGAGCGAGAGCCGGTGCATGGCTTTGTAATTCGCGACATTGTCTACGACATCAGAATAAAGCGTGTCTAATTCCTGGCTGGTGAATTGTAAATCAAATATGCGGGCGGCGGACTCGAGGTCGCTGCGGGATTGTGCTTGACTATTTGTATAAAAGGCTAATAGAAGGATAAGTCCAAGGATGTATTTCATAGGTTCAAATTTTTATAAATAACACAAAAAATACCTTATTGTTTTTTTAATTGAAAAACGGCAAAATCTTTTCTTTTCAATTTTAAATCATAATATTTGGCAACAAATTCGGGCATAGCGGTTCCTTTAAATTTTGAAACTAAATCCCAGGTATCTACAATAAAATAGGGCATTTTTTTGTTCAAATCTTCTAATAAAGCCTGCTCCTCTTTTTGAAACATCAAGGTATTTTTCTCTCGAAAAGCCCGTTCGTAATAGAAGCAATGAGATGATCGATAGGTGAGATCGAAATCGTTTTGAAGCTGATAATATAATGCTTGGGCATGATCCCAGCCTAAAATTAAAATTGAAGAATTTTCAACTTTATTTTTTACTACATAATTTTTTAATTCAGGATTTATCATGGATGGGAATGGTTTCCCAAATGAAAAATCATCCTGCATCCTATGATTCGCCTTATTCCAAATTAACATGCAGGAATATCCAAAAAATATAAAATTAAAATTGACTACTAAAATGATGTAAATGATCGGAGCATGGGATTTCAATGATTTATAGATATCCGCGACAAAAATACTCGCAGGTAAAAAAAGCAAAATATAATAATGCCCATAATCGTTTTTCGCTAAAATGATCGACAAGATGGATACCAATAAAGCCAATGAACTTTGTGTTAAAGGATGAATTACAATGTCTTTAAATTGTTTTAAACCCTGATCACGAAATTTGATAATTAATTGATAAAAAAACAGACCGATGAAAATCCATAAAAATCCGTAAAATTGACTAAATCGATTGAAAAAATTAATGGGGTTAATCTGGGTGTGGCCAAAATCACTACTGGCCATATATTCAAAATTTTTAGTTAAATACACGTACAAAAAATCATCGAATAGGTTCGTGTTTACTAAAAAAATAAACCAACAGATATTGAAAAATAAATAGGCCCCAATTAGCCAGAATACATATCTGATTGAATCTTTTAAATAAATTTTCGTTATAAAAATAAGCCCGAAAAACGCTGTTAGCGGCAAAGCCTGCAGTTTTATAAAGGGCAGTAGAAATAAAATAAACGAATAAAGAATAATATATTTTAGGCCTTCTCCATTTCGGATGATCCAAAAGAGAATTGATGTTAATACGAGTATTTGATATTCCGAATTATAACTAAAAATTGCTTCATAAATGGGACCAGGATTTGGAATATTGATGATTGAAACCATGATGGCAAACACAGATATAGCTATCTGATTTGTACCTTTTTGAGCAATTTTATTAATTAAAAAAAGTGACGGTAAAATAAAAAAGATAAAACTGATGATTCTAAGTTGATATAATTTAGAAAACGAAGTTAACAACTTTAAAAGAGTCAATATGTAAATGGCAAAAGGCCCGGAGGTATGAGAATCAAAGCCAACAAAAGGACGAGGATCTACCAAGCATCTTCTAATATCATATAACCATTCCAATTCATCAGGCTCCAACGAATTTTCCCGAAAGGCGACAAGCCTAGTTATTAGCAATAGGATAGAAATAAGTGCCAAAAAAGCCCAATTTGATTCTTTTCCTGATTTATAAAACTTTAAAAGCATTTAATAAAATTTTTGTGCCCCAATATTAAAAAAAATGCCCTAAATAGGCTATTTATCAAGTGAGGATTTTAAATTTAAAGCTTACAAACTATGTCGCAAGGTAATCCCGTAGGTCCTCGGATCGCCTAAAACCGCGGCATATTGGCCCGCATTTCCGCCAGCCGCTAAGACCTGTTCGAAGTAATTTTGGTTCAAGACATTTCTTCCCCAAATGGCAATACTGACACCTCTCGCGGCTCTAAAACCAATTCGTGCGTTTAAAAGCGAATATGCCTCGATGTTTAAATATCTAGATGGCGTAGCACTTGATGAGAATCCTGAACGGGCATAGTCATCAAGAGCGACGTAAAATTCGCCCATTTGACCTACTAATTTAGCAACTGAGGTATATTCGCCACCAAAGGATGCTGCCCATTTTGAAACTCCGGGAAGATCTCCACCTGAAATATCTTTAAAGAATACAGTTCCTCCCGTTTCTTCCAAAGGAACAGGGGCATTCTTGAAGGAAGTATAGATCGCTTCCGTGTAAGCTAAATTGCCATAAAACGAGAAGTGTTTTGTTAAACTCAAGGTTCCATCTACTTCTATTCCGCGCACTTGCACACCTTCTGCATTTGCTAAATAGCCCCGATTAACGGCTGGGTCAGGGGTTTGAACGAGCGTTTGGTAATTCGTTATATCGGTATTATAGGCTGTTAAATTGAGGGTCGAATTGACACTTGGCCTGGATTTAAATCCGATCTCTACGTGCTTCGTACCTTCCGGTTTAATTTGTGCTAAGTCAAGAATGGGCTGACCATTGAGCATAGGTAATCCTCCTAGATTTAAACCAACTGGTTTATAGCCTGTTGAATACGTAACAAAAGAATTGAAATATTTCGAGCTTTTGTAAGCTAAAGTCGCCTGGCCAGAGAAATTACGATCCGAAACATCCGTATTAAAAGCCTGATCCGAATACACTAATTTTTTCAAGGCGATTAAAGCGGCATCCGTGGTTTGCAATCCGCCATAAGTAGTCCGACTATAGGTCAAGTCTTTCCCATCGTAATTATAACGAATGCCCGGCATGAAGCTGATTTTTTTGCTTAAGGCGATGTCTAGTTGGCCAAAAACCGCCGCTGACAGCGTGTTCAATTTTGACCGAGTTTTGATTCCATACCCTTCAAAAAGACCTGGGGTTTTCCAAAGTGCGCTCGTTGTGCTTTGGTTAAATCGCCAAGTTGCTGAACCACTTTCCTCCGTTTGTTCCGGATTAGATTTTAGGTTTTGGCCGAAAACAAACGCGCCAAATACCGTACTTAATTTAGGCGAAAGCGTTCCCGCCCACCTGATTTCTTGGGACCATTGTTCATGATATGAGGTAGCTGCCGATGTTTTCAAGGCTTGCAATCCGGTGAAATCACGGTCGTTCGATGGATCCCAGTTCCAATACCGCCAAGCCGATGTCGACGTTAAAGTTCCCGCACCTAAGGCGATATCCGCATGCAATGAAATGCCCCCTAAATCTTGATTCGAACGCCAAGGGGTATCGTGATCGATGATACGATCGAATGGATTCTGACTAGGCAACGTATAATTTAGGTCTTTGATGATGCTGTCAAATTGACGATAAGCCGCCCGTAATGTCGGGGCTACACCGGCAAAAACCTGCGCGTATCCATTCGGTCTTTGTTCACTAAAATCGCCGATCAACGTGAATTTCAAATGATCAGAAGGAACAAATAAAAGCTGCCCACGAACACCTAAGTTGTTTAGGTCATTCACTTTTTGTTGGGTTACTACATTGTACAATAATCCGTCGCATTGCGTTCCCGAGAAGGAAATTCGGGCAGCTAATGTCTTAGAAAGAGGACCTGTTACACTTGCTTTCGCTTGGATATAGCCGTAATTACCATAGCTCAATTCGAAGTTGGCCCCTGGTGTAAAACTCGCCTTTTTCGTTGTTAGGTTAAAATTCCCTGCGGATGTATTTTTTCCAAAAAGTGTACCTTGGGGTCCGCGCAAAACCTCCACCTGTTCGATGTCGATGAAATCCATGGTTGTTGCCGCGGGTCGGGCAAAATAAACACCGTCCACATAAAAACCCACGCCTGGGTCGATTCCGTCATTGGTTAAACCGAACGTCGTCCCTAATCCCCGAATACTTAAAGAGGTGTTACGAGGATTGGAGGAATATAATTGAACGGAAGGAATGAATTCCTTTAACCGGTTCACGTTAAATGACCCCGTTTCTGCCACTTTAGCTCCGCCGATGACGGTGATTGGGATCGGTACATCTTGTACGGCTTCTTTTCTCCGACGAGAAGTCACCACGATTTCCTCTAATTCCTTCGTTTCCTCCTTCAAAAAGACCGTTAAAGGCGTTCCTTCGGCTACGTATTCTTGTTTTTGATAGCCGATGAAACTAATGATTAGCGTATAGGGGAATTTTTGACCTGTCTGAAAATAGAAATTACCCTCCGAATCTGACAGCACACCATGGGTGGTTCCTTTAATGAAAATGGAAACGCCAGGAATGGCTTGTTTGGTTTTTTCGTCGAGCACCTGGCCCTTCAGGGTGGAATTGATGGTGGACTTACTTTGTTGGGCCTCCGAAAAAAATGGAGAAAAAATGAGGCCGAAGCCAACTAGGATTGCATAAAAAAATTTCATTATTTGTATTGTTTTATGTGAATAAGAATTCATTTTGCGATGAGCTTGTTTCGTAAACGTGCCAATCTGTTGCCGCAGATTGGCCTTTTTCAAACCTTATAAACTACAAACCCTACAGATTATATAGATTAGTAAACAAAGCTAGTTCCTAGGTTTTATAAACCAAACTATTTTAAAAAAGATTTTAGAAAATAGGCGAAATAGCCTTGATAGGTGATATTAATTGCCATAATAATGCAATTGATCAAAAAATCACCTCTTGGAAATTGACTATTCCTGCTTTTAGGATTTGGCTAATTGCTCCATCGCCGCTGCGGAATAGCGCGTTCCTTGAATCGGAATTTGTGACGATGCCTCCGAAATCTGGGCGATTTCCTGTGGGCTTAGGCTTAATTTTTCGGCATCAAAATTCTCATGCATCCGATCCATTTTAGTGGTTCCAGGAATAGGGACGATCCAGGGTTTTTGGGCCAGCAACCAAGCCAAGGCAATCTGTGCTGGACTCGCTTCTTTTTCTGAGGCAAATTGTGCTAAAACTTGAACCAAGGCTTGGTTTTTTTCTCGCGCCTCTGGTGTAAAGCGCGGCGTCGTATTCCTAAAATCCGTCTCGTGAAATGAAGTCGAACTATCTATTTTCCCGGTCAAAAAGCCTTTCCCTAATGGACTAAAGGGCACGAATCCAATCCCCAATTCTTCCAGAGTGGGAATGATCAAAGCCTCCGGCTCACGCGTCCACAAGGAATATTCACTCTGTAGCGCCGTCACCGGACACTCGGCATGTGCTTTTCGTATATTCGTCGCTCCCGCCTCCGAAAGACCAAAATGCTTCACTTTCCCTTCTTGAATTAAGTCCTTCACCGTCCCCGCCACTTCCTCGATGGGAATGGACAAATCCACCCGATGCTGATAAAACAAATCGATAACCTCTATTCCCAAGCGACCTAATGATTCTTCCGCCACCTTCCGAATGTTTTTTGGCGTACTATCCTGGCCCGCAATTTTATAGCCCTGCGCAGGATCTAAACGAAACCCGAATTTGGTCGCGATAATCACCTCTCCTTTAAACGGCGCTAAAGCCTCCCCGACCATTTCTTCATTAATAAATGGCCCATAAACCTCCGCTGTATCAAAAAACGTAATCCCCCTTTCTACCGCCGCACGAAGCACCTGAATCATCTCTTTCTTATCCTTAGGCGGTCCATACCCAAAACTCATCCCCATGCAGCCTAATCCCATGGCTGAAACTTCTAATCCTTGATTACCTAAAATTCTCTTTTCCATATTAGCGATTTCGAAATGTTTTTGGTGTGGCATTGGCCAATTTCTTGAAAAAATGATTAAAATAACTCACTTCATGAAAGCCTAAAGCCTCCGCGATTTCAGTGATGCTCCAGTCGCCGAATTTTAGCATCAACTTCGCCTCCTGCAAAATACGTTCCGCAATCACCTGAGAAGTGGTTTTTTGTGTTGTTTCCTTAATCGCTCGGTTCAAATGATTGACGTGAATCGCTAATTGGGTTGCAAAATCGGAGGCCGATTTCAATTTTATTTGCGCATGTGAACCCTCTATGGGAAATTGGCGTTCCAACAATTCTAAAAACAACATCGAAATTTTTTGATTCGCATTCCCTGGCGCATATTGACTAATATTCGCTGGCTCTAATTTCAGTGCCGTATGCATTAGCTCCATCACAATATTCCGCAGCATGTCATATTTATGAATGTACTCCGAATCAATTTCAATCAGCATTTTCTCAAACAAGCCCACAAAGGTTTGATACGAATCCTCTCCTAATTCAATCACCGGAATGCCCTGCGGCTGGTACATGGAATAGCGGTTCAATTGCCCAAATTGATGAAAAAAATCATCATTGAAAATACAGAAATAGCCACTGTTAATGAAATCTGTATGTTCCCATTTGTAAGGAATTAAGGGATTTGAAAAAACAATCGCACGCTCTTTTACCTCAATCACCTTATCTGCAAAAAAGATTTTTCCCTGGCCACGAACGAGCGTTATTTTATAAAAATCACGCCGACGATACGGCACCGGTTTCGCCCCCGCCCCAATATAGGGATCCAATTTAAACACATTAAAATGCCCCCAATCCTGAGTTAAAGACTCCGGAATCCAAGTAAATTTATTCCGGTAAAAGGTCTCTAAAGTCTCTACTTGCGACATAATTAGCCCCTAAAAAAAGCGTTTAAGCTTTTTGTTAAACGAATAATTCAAACTCACATTCCATAAAAAATCATCCCCAGGAATTTCCGAGTTTAATTTTTTATTAATTACCGATGAAACCGAAAATGGACTTTTTGTATTTGACAAAATCAACGTTTCCGTAAAATAATAACCACTTTTGTCATCCATTTTTAACATATAAACCTGCGGATTAAAGCGTAAATATGTGTCTTTTGCCACACGCACATTCGAAATCCCAGCGTTTAGGGTGAAGAAATGCGTGTTGTTCGTCGATCCCTCCGTAAATCCATGCGAGTACAAATAATAAATTCCCAACGTCAGATACTTATTCACGACGTAGGTCGGAATCCATTCGGTTGCAATGTATTGTTGGTTCCCTAACACCGACACCGATTTCCCCTGCGCATCAAACAAATTTACAGTTCGAAAGGCCACCGAAGGATGCGCCCCCACATTAAATCGAAAGCGTGATTTATTCACAACTTTATATCGAAACCAAAAAAGAAAAGACCACGGTTTGCCCTCCAAGGAAAAACGAAATTGAGGCTCAAAAGCCAGTCGCTCATTCCCCACCGAAAAATCAAATATCACCGCCGGTTTCCCCAAAGTAAACATGGGCAACACAGAAATCCCATTGTTCGTCACACTCGTCACACCTGACATATGATAGGTCGTCTGGACGCTGTCTCCTACCGCTTCCTCTCCATGGGCTAGAAAGGCTAAACCTATTCCCAAACAAATACTCAATAAAAATTTATGCATAATTCAAACGGGCCATATTAAGAATCCCCAAATTTAAATGCTTTAAACAGATAAATTCATATATGTTCCAAACAATTAATTGTAAAAATCAAACAATACACCATCGGGTTTTCTGGAATCATAATGGAGGCCGCATGCCTCATTTCCCAAAAAGGGTCGTAATTTAGCGGCTTCAAAAAATGAAATCTGCCCTACGTATGTCTTCCCGAACCAAAATTATTTTAGTCTTAGGTGTGTTGTCGGCCATCGGTCCTTTGTCCATCGACATGTACCTGCCTGCTTTTAAAAACATCGCAAAGGCCTTGCAATGCAGCCCTGAGCAAATGGGATATACGCTTTCAAGTTTCTTTTTTGGAATTTGCTTGGGTCAATTGGTCAATGGCCCCTTATTAGATCATTTTGGCCGAAAAAAGGTGCTTTACATCGGTTTAGGGATATATGTCATTAGTTCATTCGCCTGTGCACTGAGCTCGTCTGTGGAACCATTAATCGTCTGGCGATTTTTTCAGGCAATCGGGTGCAGTGTGGGTTGGATCGCGCCAAATGCCGTGATTCGGGAAACCTTTGCAGAGTCGGAGCGCCCGAAAATTCTCTCTCTCATGATTCTGATTTTAGGAGTTTCGCCTATTTTGGCGCCCTCGATTGGGAGTATGTTATTGACCTTTGGCAGTTGGAAATTCATTTTCATTTTGCTAGCCATTATCATTTTATTGATTTTGATATTGATCAAACAATGGTTGCCCGAGAAAGTCCAAGAAGAAGCGCGAGGGCCGTTTCATGTGAACAAAATCGTGCAGGCCTACGTGGCTTTATTCGCTAATCGCCGTTTTGTCCTTTTCGCCTTTGCTGGGGCCATCGGCGCCGGTAGTATTTTTACCTTTGTTTCTGGGGCGCCACCTACATTTTTGTCTTATTATGGGGCGAGTGAATCGCAATTTGGTTGGATTTTTGGACTCGTCGCATCTGGGATTATCAGTGCGAGCCAGGTGAATAATTTAGTGATTAAGAAATTTACGAGTATGCAGATTTTGCGCGTGGCTTTATTGGCTCAATTCTTTATTTGCTTATCCCTCAGCCTTGGCGCTAAATTCGGCTGGCTGCAATTGGAAACGAATATCCTGCTCTTGTTTCTGATTTTGGCATGTCAAGGATTTATATTCCCGAACCTGACTTCCCTCGCACTTCAACCCTTCCATCAGGGCGCCGGTGCCGCTTCCGCCATGATGGGGGCGATTCAAATGGCCTGGGGGGCGATTTGTGCCGCTTTATTGGGCATACTTTTCGACGGAACTCCTTTCACGATGGCCATCATCATGTTATTATGTGCTTCGGTGGCCAATATCCTATTTTCACTAATCAAGAAACACCCAAGCCTGGCCACAGCAGCAGCTTAGACCGGGCGCAAATTTCTTACACTCAGGAATTTTTCCATTCTTCCTTCTCGCTAATGGCGCCGGAAGTTTTATGTTTTAAAATCGTTTTTCGATCTCCGTTTGGAAGGACTTCTTCCTTGATGAGCCAGTGGTCTGCGTCGTAAGATTGATAGACAGAGGGTTTTTGAAGCCCTCGCTGACCTCGCCAAACAGGTAATTTTACAGGCTCCCAAATTTTCGTTTTGGCGGATGCATAAGCTGCATCCAAAATCGCATTCACCACATAGCCGTCATAAAAGGTTTCACGAGGCGCCTGGCCTTGCTCGTAGGCATCAAACATATCATTGAACATATTTGGATAGCCTAATTCATGGGCCTCATCGCCCACGGGGAATTGCCAGCCCGACGTGCTCTCTGCCTTTTCCGCCACATAATTTTCCCCAGCACCACTCGTAAACATTTCAAAACCCGTCCGTAAAAAGGAATTCACCCAAATCGTTCCCTCCGTACCCATGACCTCATCCCGCAAATCCATCCCGCCTCGAAAGGTCCACGAAACCTCAAACTGTCCAATCGCCCCATTTTCATATTTCACCAAACCAATCGCATGATCTTCCGCATCAATCGGCTTTACTTGCGTATCTGCCCAGCACATCACCTCTACCGGCAACACATCTTTTCCAATAAAATTACGTGCAATCTCCACACAGTGACAACCTAAATCCAACATCGCTCCACCTCCCGCTTTCTCCAAATCCCAAAACCAATCCGCATGCGGACCCGGATGCGTTTCACGGGATTTAGCCCATAAAACTCGGCCAATCGCCCCATTTTCCACGCTTTTCAGTGATTTCAAAAATTTAGGCGTATAACATAAATCCTCCAAATAACCCGCGAAAATTCCAGCCTCCTCACAGGCCTTCGTCATGCGAAGCGCCTCTTCTGCCGTCCGACCCAAGGGTTTCGTACATAATACCGCCTTGCGATGTTTGACACATAACATGACCGCCTCCTCATGCAAGAAATTTGGTAAAGCGATGACCACAAATTCAGATTCCGAATGCGCGATCGCCTCTTCCATATCCGTACTAAAATTCGGAACCGAATAGTCCTTCGCAAAACGAATTGCCGTCTCTTCTTTCCGTGCATAAACCACCGTGACGGAATCTTTTCCGCGCCTACCACAAAGGGATTCCGCATAAAAACGGCCGATAAATCCCCCACCTAAAATACATGCCTTAGCCATAATCCTTTTTAATTAAATAATGCTTTAACTATTTTTAAATCGATGGCATGCGCCTGAGCGGCATCCATCGTTTGCACGGTCTTAGATTCAAGACATTGTTCAATCACGAGATGTGGTTTTATTTTTTGTCTTTTTAATTCGTTGGCAAAGCGTACATAATCAATGTCGCCTTTCCCTGAAAATGTTTCCGTCCAAATTCCGTTCTGAGACTGACGAAGATGCAAGGCAACAATCCTATTTCCATACGTTTTCAATACATCAAAAACCGTTTGTTCTGAATTACCCGAGCCACGATACACCCAATGGACATCCATGCAAAAAGCTAGATTTTCAGGTTTTGTACGTTGCAAAACATACTGAAATTCACGCGCACTTTCACGAAACTCCACATCATGCGTATGATACGCTAAGGTAATCCCCTTTTCTTTTAGCAAATTACCCAAGATATTCAGTTTTTCAACTTGACATGCTAATTCAGCATCACTTTTCGTCACTCCATTTTTTAGCGGACTTGGGTTCGTCACGATTATTTTTGTTCCTTCTAATTTCAAACGGTCTGCGACCGCCAAGATTCGTTGGATCGATAAATCCGCTTCCTTGGGTTCATGTAAAATACTGCCAACATAAATAGAGGGCAGCGATATATCATATTTTTTTAATGCAGGAATTAGCTTATTTACATCGTCTACATTTCCGATAGAAGGCTCCAAAGCCTTCAAACCTGAGCGAGCATAATCTTGGATACATGCGTCCCAATCTTGGCCCCAGACTTGACCGGCACGTTGGTAAAAAGTAATCCAATTATACCCGTTGCTCGAAATGACTTTTTGCGCTTGGTTTCGATAAAAAAGAGACGCTCCTGCCGGCAGCATCAACAAAAATTCACGTCTAGAAAATGGGGCCCTCATCATTTAACTTGAAGCGTGATTTCTTTCTCTTTTAATAGAAAATCCACCTGCTCCACCATGCGTTTTCCCGAAGTCAAAATCGCTTCATCCGCCACCACCGAAACGGGTGTAATGCAGGAGTCATTTTTTTCGCGAAAGGGCTTATTGAACGCTAAATTATACGCCGATATCACTGACCAGCGTGCAGTATCTGATAAATTTGCTTCCGAACGATGCAAAACATTGGGATGAAAAAACAGCGCATCCCCCGCCTTCAATTCGCAATAAACCAGTTCAGATACTTTTGCAGCCTCTTGAACAAAATCCATATCCGCTCCTTGTTGTTCCCCGGCAAATGCATGTTCAAATCGCTGCATTTTATGCGTTCCTTTCAGCACTTGCAAACAACCATTTTCAATGGTCGCATCCGTCAAAGCGACCATCACTGAAATCATCGCTTCCGGAAATAAAAATCCGTTTTTGTACCAATAGCCATAGTCCTGATGCCATTCCCAAGCGCCCCCTACACGTGGAGCTTTTTGCATGACTTTGGAATGAAAATGACAAACCTCGCCAGGCCCGAGCAAATCCTGAACCGACCCTACCATTCGTGCACAGCGCGACATCAATCCGAAGGAATCATCCCCCGCATGAAACCACAGGGTTAATTTGGTTTTCTTTCCGTCTTGATCATTTAGGTCAAAGGAGTTTTTTCCCACCGACTCATCGGTAGCCACTTGATATAAAATTTGGATTTCCTCCGCCGAAAAAAATTGGGGAACTTGAACATAGCCATCGCGGTGATAGGCCTGCGTTTGTAATTCGCTCAGCATGATGATAGATTTAGATAATTATGGCTAAATTTATTTAATAAATTCGCTAAATCACAAAATTCAGTTTAATATCTCCATCCTTAAGCGCTTCTATCATGAAATATCTTTTCGGTACCCTCCTATTCTTTTGTTGCCTTAACCTACATGCGCAGACAACAAAGCTGGTTTACAACCCCAAAAAGGCCGTCGACACGCTCGATGCTTCCTGCGGTTCATGTCAGTTCGATATGCCCAAAAAAGCGTGTTTCCTCGCCATCCGAAAAGATGGTAAAGCCTATGAAGTAAAGGGCACAGGCCTAGATGACCACGGCGATGCGCATGCACTCGATGGATTTTGCATGGCGATTCGCAAGGCTGCGGTTCAGGGCAAGATCATCAAAGGAAAATTTGTGGTTACCTATTTCAAGCTTCTTTAAAGATATTTCCGAAAGAAATCCATACTGCGTTTCCAAGCTAATTTAGCGGTCGCTTCTTGATAACGGGCGGGGGAAGAATCATTGTTGAAGGCATGCTGCGCGCCTTCATATACATATAATTCATAATCAATATGCTGCGCTTTGAGCGCCGCTTCATAGGCTGGAATTCCAGCATTAATGCGCTCATCGAGGCCCGCATAATGTAACATCATATGGGCTTTGATTTTACTAACAGACTCAGCGACTGGCTGGCGTCCATAATAAGGAATCCCCACCGTTAATTCCGGATCCACGATGGCGAGGTCATTGACGAGGCCGCCGCCCCAACAAAACCCAATCGCTCCCGTTTTTTTATTCGAATTTTTCAAGGTCCGCAGAAAGGCCAAACCACTTTGTAAATTTTCTACATTTTGCTTCGGATCTAATTTCCCGATGAGTGTGCGGCCTTCGTCTTCGTTGGTCGGCGTACCGCCTAACAGCGTAAGCGCATCGATACCCAACGCGATAAAACCTTCTTTAGCAATGCGGCGAGTGACGTCCTGAATATGTGGCGTCAAACCTCTGTTTTCATGTATGACTAACACGCCTCCCAGAAGTCCTTTGGCCTTAGTGGGTTGTACTAAATAGCCTTTCATCGTTCCATTTGGCGAGGGAAATTCCGCCGTGGAAATCTGGATGGAAGGATCATCTTCGGTGACTTGGGCACTAGCGGCATAACTACCTTCGAGTGCCGGAAGGATGGTCATAGCGGCGGCGGTACCTCCAGCTAATCGGGCTAATTGATTTAAAAATTCGTCCCGGCGAAGAGGTTTGTGGGTGTATTCGTCGAAAAGACGAATCATTTCTTGTGTAATTTTCATAGGTAAGGGGGTCTTTAATATATTAATTCCATTCGGATGTATTGCTTTTGGTTTTTCTCGTAAGGGCCACCTATTTTATGCATGCCAAAACGCGCGTAAAATTCTGTTTTTTCTGCGCGAGCACTGCAATAAACAGTATGAGCCCCTTTTGATTTTAAAGACTCAAACATAAAGGAAAGCAATTGAGAACCAAAACCTTGGCCTTGAAATGCGACCAAAGTCCCAAATTTTCGGAATTGTGCATGTCCCCCTCCCTCGAAAAAAACCGATAAGCAGGAAATCCATTGGCCTTCGTACTGGATTCCGATATGCCAAGCCTCGGAATCCTCATCTATTTTCACAAAATCGAGGGGGAGGTCCGGCCACAGGCTGTTTTGGCGTATTTGCCACACATATTCCAACGGAATTTCCACGATTTCCCCCATACATTAATGCAAAGAATTGACAATTCCATCCCAAAGTACCTTCCGCATTTCAAGTGATTTCAGCGATGCCTCCGTAGCTTCTTGCCATTTATGAGGGTCGTTTCCACAGAGGGAGGCGACCATTTGTTGGGCTAAATGCGTGTGATGACCTCCGTCAACCTCGATGTGTCTTTCGATATAATACCTAAAAATGGCCAATTTCTCCGGCGTTTCCGCGTGCAATTGATCCAAAATCCGCATGAACATATCAGGGATTAAATCTTCCCGACCAAAGGTAAACACCGCCGCCTGCACATGCACGGGGGCATGTTGGACTACCTCAAAAGTAAATGCCAAAAATACTTTCACGGAGTCTGGTAAATCGCTTTCCGATATCGCGCTATCTATTTGCTTACCTCCTCGAAGCGCGGTAAGCAAGGATTGAATTTTCTGGGTCGAAGCACCCATTTGGTCCATCGCCTGCAAGTATAATTCGAAATGGCTGGTCCGATTGCCGGCTTGATCCACATCGGATTCTTCTCCGGTGACAATTTCGTTAATCAAATAACGAGTATCCGCGGTGCCAACGGGCATCCAGGGCAGACTTACGCTGGTTAATTGGATTTGCAGGGACTTCAACAGACTCATAAAATCCCAAACCGCGAAGACATGGGATTCTGCAAAGCGCTGTAAGTCCGTTAGGTTTTTAATCCGCGCATACACCGGATGGCCTAATAATTCCTCCCGGGTGGCCCCGATTTTTTCGTTAACTAAAGTAATTTGTGTATTCATGTAAGGCTATTTGTCCCTAAGAAACTCCTAGGGACAAAATTTGTTTTTAGCCTACAAAATTAATTAAAGCCAAAGACTTTTAATTGCTTCATGATCCACGGAACATTCTCCACCGGAGTCGATGGTTCATCTAGCCTTAAGCGTAGATATTTGGTTTTAGTGGTTGCGAATGGAATTTGGTTATTTCCATCGCTACCTTGTACTTTAGATTTTAGGCTGCTCCACGATTTCCCATCTAAAGATGCCTCTACTTCAAAAAGTCTTGGACCCGCGGAAACCAAGGGATTCGGGACATTGGGAACACGTTTGTAGCCCATAGGAGTTACTGTTTGACTGAGGAATTGAAGCTCGGAAACGCTCACTTCGCTCGGGAATTTAATCTGATACCACATATCCTTTTCCTGGCGATTACCGGTGGACCAGCCTTCAAAACTCAATGCTGTCCGGGCCGAGCCCTTACTTCCGACCCGATTATTCACTGAATGACTAGCCGTAATTTCCCAGGCATCATTGGCTCCTAATTCTTTAGGAATCGAACTAATAAGTGGATCAAATTTATACATGCCTGTTTGTTTTTTGGTCGCTGCACGAATTTCAGCCACTTGTTTCGGGGAAATAAAACTTGCCTCGTTCGATAATTCTGTGCGGATATAGGAGAGGACATCAGAAATCCATTCGTCCGACTGTTCTTTCATCGAAGCCATCATGCCACCGGTATAGGATTTCTTGTCGATCGGACCTTCGAGGCCGTGCAACAATACCTGAATCGGATACGATGAGTGACCCTGCATCCGGAAAGAACCGGCTAAAGCCGGCGCGAAAAATTTACCGTTCCCCTCTGGTTTTCCTTGGCCAATATTTCCGTGACATTGCGAACATAATTCACTAAAAATCGTTTCTCCTCGAGCCAAAATCGCCTTTTGTTCCTTGTTGTATTCCGATACTATCGGTGGGTTCCGCAACTTCGGCGGATCCACAATTTGCGTACCCACTAATTTGACACCTTCGGATATATTCGTGCTAAGAACTGCTTTAATATCGGATTCAAAATCTTTGATTTTTAAAACTTTGGCACTTAACATGGCTTGAATGCTTATGTCGGAATTCGGATTTTGCATCAGAGAGCGGTACATCGCTTCCGCCTTTTTGTCGCCCGTTTTATAAGCTGTTTCGCCAGCGCGCATTCCGTGAATTTTAATACGTGGATTGGGATCGTTCATGAGTTGCATACTTAATTCTGCATTCAAAGCACCTAACCCTTCTAAGGTCCAAATCGCATGAACTCTTGCGTTTTCATTAGGAGAGGAAAGGGCTAATTTCTTTAAGGCGGGAATGACAATTGGGTCGCGTCGTAGCACCATGGTTTGTTGGGCCATATCGCGCCACCAGCCATTCGGATGAGAAAGATGCTTCACCAAGGCGATACTCGGTTCATTGAGCATATTTGGTTTTGTTTTATCGCGGTCCATCCCTACATAGCTCAAGCGCCATATCCGGCCATAACCCACGATTTTATCCATTTGGAATTGATCGATTTTGGTACGCAAATACGAGCCTTTGGTCGTCCAGTTTCCCTCTTGAATAATGCCATGGTACATATCCACAATGTACATGGTGCCATCTGGCGCGGTGGCCATATCGATAGGACGGAAAAGAGGATCTTTGGAACGAATAAATTCAGATTGTTGGTTTTGATATACATTGCTCAATACAGTCAAACCTTCTTTATTTGCTGGATTTATTTGGCGAACAATTCGAGCGACAGGTTCGCCATATACCAATTGCCCTTGCAGGGATTTCGGAAGTCGATCCCCTCTAAAAATATCATTTCCGGCAGAACCGGTAACGCTGCTTAGGGAGCCTTCGGGCTGTTTCACTTGGACCATGCCACCTTGTACATCGGCTAAGTGCATCGCTTCGCCATAAGGTATTTGAAATCCTTTTTCGAATTGTTTAGAGTAATCGAAATTCCCATAGTGAATCGGGAATTGGAAGTAGGAAGGAACGCCGGAGGCGCCACCTTGGAAGAATAATTTACCGTCATTATCCTGCGTAACGCCCCATTGGGCACGGTTGTACCCCGTTTTTTCACGAAGCATTCCACCCGGTGTTTCGCGAATACGGAAGGCATTCACGGTGCTGTAAAGCCAGTTGTCCATGCCGTAGAAAAGAAAGGCTTGTTGGTGTTCTACATTCCCCGACCGGCCGTATTTTGTTGAGAATAATTCTTTTTTATCGGCCTTCCCGTCGCCATTGGTATCCGTGAATTTATAGATATTATCTGCATCAGATTCCATGGTCAAAATACTATTTTTGCCGTATGGAAGGACGAAACGAGGGAAAATCAGGTTGTCGACAAAGGTCGTTCCTGACTCATAAATGCCGTCATTATTTTTATCTTCCCAGCGGGAAATGCGGTTGATCGGTTCCAATTCGTTTTTGGAATCGGCGTCCAACATATAGGATCTTAATTCCAACACATACATAGCTCCATTTCCATCAAAGGTAATTTCCGCTGGATTAATCACGGCCGGTTCGGTCAAGATAGGCGTTAACACATATCCGGGCGGAAGGAGGATTTGTTTGGCTTCATCGGCGGCCGATAAGGCTTTTAGGGGTTCTTTCGGACTCAGGTCGATGCCCTTCCAGGATTCATCATTCGGGTCTACGCCTGGGGGTAATTTTAGGGTATCCGCGAGGTGGGTTGGTATAGATAATTCGTTTGTTTGACGAACTTGGAAAGAAGTTAATGCGCTACAAACGAATAGGCTGGCCAGACTCAGGCCGACAAATGATGATATTTTCATGGGTAAATCGGTTCAAAATTTCACAAATGAACGAATTTTTTGCCAAGAATATATTGAATTTCTTGATTATTTATAAGCAAAATTAGGGTTTAGCGTAGGCTAATTTACCCAGGCGTTTGGTTTCGTAATAGGCGGAGGTTCCTAGGGAGCAAATGCTTCCGGCTTTTTCGAGGGCGAGGAAACCGTCCTCTTCTTGAATTTCTTCCGGATAAAAGATGTCTTGAATGGCGCCGATGACGAAAAAAGTCCCGTTCAGCTCGATGGGGATGATTTGTTTTAGTTCGAGGCTGTACTGAACATGCGATTCGGCGACAAAGGGGGCGATGATTCCTTCATGATACACTGGTGTTAGGCCAGTGGCTTCAAATTCGCTTATATCAGCGGGATATTTGGCGCTACTTTGGTGGGCTTGCGGGAAAATATCGGCTATAATGTGATTGATCGTGTAGGACCCAGTTTCTTGGATATTGGATAGCGTATGTGGTGCGGCATCGAGGGGGCGGTTGAGGAATCCGACCAATGCCGGATCGGCACCGATGTGGACGATATTGCTGAAAATGGCGAGGTTAGGCTGTCCGTTTTTATTGACCGTTCCGATGAGCGAGGCGCTTTTAAAGCCGCTGAGGGAATTGATGATATTGGCTCTAGTAAAGCGGTCGAACGACGCAAGGTCTTCTAGGCGCAGGTGTTTTTGCATGGTTAAAAAACGATTTTCTTTTCGGGGTTAATGCGAAGCCATAAAAAGCCGCCTAAAATAACGACCAAACCGATGATGCGGACGGGCATGTCCCAACTACCCGTAGCGGCTAAAATATACCCAAAGGCGATGGACATGATGGTGGAACCGAGCTGACCCGCCATTCCCATCGCGCCAGCGACGACGCCAGAATGCTGACCTCCGATATCTGCCGAAGTAGCCCAAGAAACTGGCAGGGTGAAATCTTTAAAGGCAAGGCCGAAGGCTAGCACGACGATGGATGTGTTCAAATCCGCGACAAAAGTAGAGGTGATCATGCAGATGCCGGACATGACGAGTCCGAACATGCCGACGGCCCGACGGCCCCATTTCAAACTCGTTTTTTTGGCCAAAAAATCCGATAAAAATCCGCCACTGAAACAGCCGATGGTCCCTAAAATAAAGGGCAAAGAGGCTAAAAATGCTAGATCAAGGTCGGCGACGCCCTTGCCGTTTTTGAGGTATTTGGGCATCCAGGATAAGTAGAAATAGGCGCCATAGAGGAGGCAATGGTACATGCCCATGAGTGCCCAGACATTGGGTGTTTTGAGGACGGTAAGGAAAATTTGCCAGGTATTATAGGTAATTTTTTGTTCGCGACCTTTTTTGATGTGGGCGAGTTCTTCTTCGCTGATGCCGGGCATGTTTTTGGGTTCATTTTGGAACCAGAAATACCAAAAAATGGACCACACAACACCGAGGCAACCGAAGATATAGAACACATACCGCCAGCCCCAGAGGGACATGATGTAGAGAGCGATGAAGGGGGCGATGGCGGCTCCGATGCGACTGGCGATCCAAATGAAGGATTGTGCGCGACCGGCTTCTTGTTTGGGAAACCAGGTATTGATGACGATGGTGGCGTTCGGGTAGGCGCCAGCTTCTCCTAAACCGAAGAGAAATCGGATGATGAATAAACCCGTGAAGGTATATGAAAAGCCGGTGAGGATGGTGAAAACGGACCAAGAAAGTACGATTCGAAATAAGACGGATTTAGGGCCTTTAAGATCGCCCCAGAGCCCCATGGGAATTTCGAAAATGCCATAGGCGAAGGCGAAGGAACCCATGATCCAGCCGAACTGTTTTTCGGTAAGGTTGAGGTCCTTTGTGATTTCAATTCCGGTAATGGAGATGGAAGTACGATCTAAATAGGTAATGATGGAGAATAGGACTAATATGATTAGTACCCAAAACCTTTTTTTCATAGTGGGGGTTTAGAATCCTTAAAGATATATAAATTAATCCTAAGCCCTAGCTCTATATTTTCTCCTTAATCAATTTACACATTAAAATCATGGCTTAAATTCCGCATCTAGCATGAAACAAAACGTTTTGATTTAATTAAATCACCCCCAATTCGCCTCCACCATGGTTAAAGCCCGTTCGATGATTTGGTGCATGTCGTAATATTTATACTCCCCTAAACGACCCCCGAAAAATACGTTTTTTTCCTGAGAGGCCAAGCTTTTATAGCGCTCAAAAAGCGCCGTGTTTGGTGCATCATTCACCGGATAATAAGGCTCCGTTTTCGATGCCTCATAGGGCTCTGGATATTCATAGCTAATCCAGGTCGCCGACGTCTCATTAAATTCAAAATGCTTATGCTCAATAATCCGCGTATAAGGCACCGCCTCTTCTGTATAATTCATCACGGCCACCCCTTGGTGATTCGGATAATCATGCCGTACATGCTCAAATCGGGTCGTTTTATATTCCAATTCCCCAAACTCATACCCAAAATACGCATCTATCGGGCCCGTATAAATCACCTGTTCCGCCAAAGCATGGTATGCCTCCTTATCCGCCAAATAATCCTCCCCTAAACGCACCTCGATTCCGTCCAATATTTTTTCAAATATCTGCGTATATCCTCCCTCCGGAATTCCTTGAAAACGGTCATTGAAATAATTCGTATCAAAGGTAAATCGAACCGGCAAACGTTTAATGATTTCCTTCGGCAAATCCTTCGGATCTTTCATCCACTGCTTGGCCGTATAGCCTTTGATCAGTTTCTCGTAGATATCTTTCCCAACCAACCGAATCGCTTGTTCCTCCAAATTTTGAGGATCCAAAATATCCTTGCCCTGTTCATCAATGATCTTTTGCGCCTCCGCAGGTGTGTTTACGCCCCACAATTGCTTAAAGGTCCACATGTTAAAAGGCAAGGCGTATAATTCACCTTGGTAATTGGCAATCGGTCGATTCGTATAGTGGTTAAAACGCGCATATTGATTAATCCATTTCCAAACCTTTTCATTAGAGGTATGAAAAATATGTGCACCGTAGATGTGTAAATGAATGTCGTCTCGTTTTTCAGTATAACAATTCCCGCCGATGTGCGCACGCTTCTCGATCACCAAGCAGCGATAGCCTTTGTTCGTCAACTCCCGCGCACAAATGCTCCCGAAAAAACCGGCGCCAACAATCAAAAAATCATAGGGTTTACTCATCGAAGCTTATTTAATTGTTTTTAACTTCTCTATGGCTTGATCTTCTTCCCAGTCATAGAGGTCTTTATTAAACAAGGAGGGCGTTCCTCCTGCCGACTTACTCGTCCAGCCATGCACCGCATAGTCATCAAAACTCACATGCCTGAATTTATAACCCCTTAAAGATACATCTCGAAACCAAGGTATCCCAAAATCCAAATTATTATGAATCCCAAATGGACGAACCGTCCCATTGGGAATCCCAATCGGCCGCGCTTTTTTCAAATTAAACAAGGTCACATATTCATTCAAGCGGCACTCGGGCAAAGGCCACCCCAGCTCTCCGACCACCCCCTGAATCACCGCCCTGCCATTTGATGCAACTTTATATAGTTTTTCTATTTCCGCCGCATTTGGCCGATATTCAAAATAACGATGGCTATCACACAAGGTCCCATGTGCGGGACAATTCCAACATTGGCCCACAGTCCCAACCGCCAAATCGTCCTGAATTTGATCCAAATAATAGGTCAACAAATCCCCAGAAAACAACATGTCATTGTGCAACACAAATAAAAAAGGACTACGACTCGCCTCCCAAGCAAATTGGTATTTAATCGACTTTCGATACGAGGGTATATAAAATTTTAAACGCTGCGCCAAACCCGGTCCACTCATATCTCGAGGTCCAAAAAAACGCTCGGACACATTATATTTGACCGGCAAACCCTCCAACAATTCCTTCAGAATTTCGGTGTCTACATCAAAAGGCTGTTTCTTTTCAAAAGTCACATAAATCGTATTGATCAAATGACCCGAATACTTATAAAGTGAATGTAGGGCTACAGCCGTATGATACGGTTTTCCATAGACCATCATGGCCACATCGATTGGTTTCATATATTGACATGCATAATCCCAACAAAATTACGAATATAAATTCAGGAAATTGATCAAAAGATTCTTGAACCCTAAAAGAAAAAGAACACCTTATTACTAATGCGGCAATTGATTCCGGAATTTACCATAGACCCAAGTACCCAAAAGCGCACTCGCAATTACCACCAACACCACATAAGCTCCCGTCGCCACCTGCGCAAACAATGGACCCGGACATGCACCGGTCATGGCCCAACCAAATCCAAAGCATAAACCACCTATAATTTGGCCTTTATTGAATTTCTTATCCGAAAACGTAATCGCCTCCCCATGAATGGTTTTAATCCCAAATTTTTTGATCAAAAACACCGAAATCGCACCCACCAACACAGCCGTCCCGATCACCCCATACATGTGAAAACTTTCCAACCGAAACATCTCCTGAATCCGAAACCAAGAAATAATTTCTGCCTTAATAAACACCACCCCAAACAAAGTCCCCACCAAACTGTATTTAAAATTATAATACCAAGGATGAACCAAATTCGATTCATTCAGGCACATACTATCCAAAGACCTTACCTCGTAATCAGTCTCTTCCACTTGTTTTATTGCTTTCTTTTCCATCTGATTAAAGGGCTAAAATATACGGTAAAATGAAATTGGCCATGATAAATCCACCCACCATGAATGCGATGGTCGCAACTAAGGAAGGCCATTGCAAATTAGACAAACCCATAATCGCATGTCCAGAGGTACATCCGCCCGCATAACGAGTCCCGAATCCGACTAAAAATCCGCCCAGCACCATTAAAATAAATCCGCGCAAGGTGAGCAATTGGGCCCATGAAAATAAATCTACCGGTACCAATCCCGAAAAATCCGTAACTCCATAGACCGCTAAATCCTTGGCTAAATCCGGATGAACAATCACGGGATCTGTCGCGCCTAAAAAAAGAGTGGATAAAATCCCGCCGACGATAATGCCTCCCACGAAAAACAAATTCCACGATTCCTTTTTCCAGTCGTAATTGAAAAACGAAATATTACTCGGAAAACAAGCCGCACAGATGTGCCGCAAATTCGATGATATACCAAAATGTTTATTGCCTAAAATCAATAAGGCTGGCACAATTAATCCGATAATAATTCCGGCCATGTACCATGGCCAAGGTTCGCGTAAGGTTTCTATCATGGTAAGTAAAATTTACATGTATCGATGACCGACAAATGTATAAAAATTCAATTACAATAAAGTAGTTGGGCATACATAGTCCGTCAACGAAAATTTCCCCGATTCCTTCATGGCCTTAAAACCTCCCGCTACATCAACCAAATTCTCAAAGCCCCGCGCACGTAACGTCGAAATAAAGACCATCGACCGATATCCCCCAGCACAATGCACAAAATAGGTTTTGTCCTTTTTAACCTGCAACATGCTCTCATTAATAAAATCCAAAGGTGCATTCTCAGCCCCCTCCACATGTTCACTCTCAAATTCCGAATTTTTCCGCACATCCAATAATTCCCCTTCCCCAGCCGAAATTCGATGAAATGCCTCATCCGCCGAAATCGAATCTACCCGATCCACTTCTTTGCCTGATAGCTCCCAAGTCGCAAATCCACCCTTCAAAAAGCCAATCGCAAAATCATAGCCCACCCGCGCTAGGCGCGTAATCACTTCTTCCTCTCGTCCCTCCTCGGTCACCAATAAAATCTCTTGTTTAATATCTGGAATCATCGCCCCAATCCAAGGTGCAAACGAACCATCAATCCCTATATTGATTGAATTTGGCACAAATCCCTTCGCAAAAATCTGCGCATCTCGAGTATCCAAAATCAAAGCGTTCGTTTCATTTGCCGCCGCCTCGAATGCGTCTGCGGAAAGTGCATGTTGGCCACGTGCCAACACTTTATCGATCGAATCATAACCCTGAATATTCATCAGCACATTCAATGGAAAATAGGCCGGCGGCGCCACTAAACCGGTCAAAACTTCCTTGATAAACGCCTCCCGACTCAAAGCCGGATTCAAGGCATAATTCGTTTTCTTCTGATTTCCCAAGGTATCCGTCGTTTCCTTACTCATGTTTTTGCCACATGCAGAACCCGCGCCATGAGCCGGATATACGATGATGTCATCGGCCAAAGGCATGATTTTATTGCGCAAAGAATCAAATAAAAATCCGGCCAACATATCCTCGGTCAACTCCGCCTGTACTTTTTGAGCTAAATCCGGCCGACCCACATCCCCAATAAACAAGGTATCCCCTGAAAATAAGCTCGTCGCTTTACCCGTCTCATCGATCAACAAAAAACAGGTCGATTCCATCGTATGCCCCGGCGTATGAATCACCCGAATTTTGGCATTTCCTAAAACAAATTCCTGCCCATCTTCTGCCGTAATGCAGTCGAAACCACAAGAAGCCGTAGGGCCATAGACGATGGGCGCACCGGTTTTAGCCGACAAATCCAAGTGTCCCGAAACAAAATCCGCATGAAAATGCGTTTCAAAAACGTATTTAATCTTCGCCCCATTACGTTGCGCCTTTAAAATATAAGGCTCTACCTCCCGCAAAGGATCGATAATCGCCGCCTCGCCATTATTTTCAATGTAGTAGGCTCCTTGCGCCAAACATCCTGTGTAAATCTGTTCTACCTTCATATTGTATTGTTATTTCATCGGAAAAACTACTTGCTGAATCAAAATATAAATACCCATCACCAGCACAAACCAACCAAATCCCACTTTTAATTTATTGCCATCTAATTTTTTACTCAAAGCGTCTCCCACAAAAATCCCCACAATCGCCAAAGCCGTCACTGTCCCCAATAATCGCCAATCCATCACTTGGCGGCCCAAATCCCCTGTAAATCCGATCAAGGATTTGGCCGCGATAATGACCAAAGAAGTACCAATCGCCTTTTTCATGGACAATTTCGACAACATCACCAGGGCCGGAATAATCAAAAATCCCCCTCCCGCACCCACTAGTCCGGTCAGAACACCCACCAAAGTGCCTTCTAACAAGATCATCGGATAATTAAATACTTGAACTTCCTCTACTTCCTTTCCTGTGGGCTCTACTGCTTCGTATTTCCCTCGAATCATCGAATAGGAGGCTAGAACCATTAAAAGACCAAAAAGAACCATCATCAAAACCGATTTAGTCACCCCAAAATCCCCCAATGAAAAAAGCTCCACAGGAATCTGTGGAACAATAAATTTGCGCGTCGCATAAACCGATAAAATCGAAGGAATACCAAAAATAATGGCCGTTTTGATATGAATGAGCCCCTGGCGGTATTTCGGAATCGCGCCCACCAAAGAACTCGCCCCCACCACAAACAACGAATAGGCCGTGGCCAGCACTGGATTCACGCCGAACAAATAAACCAAGACCGGAACGGTCAAAATGGAACCGCCCCCACCAATCAAGCCTAAGGAAATACCAATAAACAAAGAAGCCAAATAACCGAATACTTCCATGGGCAATGTTTGAATGATGAAGTGCAAATTTCGGCTAATATGCACATCTATTTCGTGATTTTTATCACATCCCAAAAAATTAATCTAGGAGCTAATTATTTCAACACCTTCCTCACCAAATCTTTTAAAAATTCCACCACATAAGTGGCTTTGTCCTCCGTGGCTGCATCCGTTAATCGGGGCAAATGCATACTAAAAAAAAGCTGCGAATGCGCCGTCTCGACCAGCGTACTACTCAAGGAATGCGGAAAGGCATAGCTCGGATTTTGGGCAGAAATCAACTCCGAAATGCGCGCACAAAGATCTTTATAGGGCTTAAACACTTCATTGGAATTGATTTCCTTGACATCCTTCACTAAATACGCTTTACTGCTTTCGGAAATGACGATATGGTGTAAATACATTTTGTTGTAGTCCGACTGCCCCGCACTTTCCGGCAAAGCATCCGTTAATAATGCTACCAAACGATCCAATTTGGACGTAGGATCCGCAATCGGTTGCAATTGAAATACCACCAAATACTCCATATACGACCAATACCAATTCAATATATACAACAATAACCGATGCTTATTCTCAAAATACCGATAGATCGTCGCCTCCGTGGTATTCATTTCCACAGCCAATTTCTTAAACGTAAATGCCTCAAAACCTAGCTGATAAATCAAATCAATCGCGCTCTTCACCATCTGCTTCCCTAATTCCGTCCCCTCCGGATCCCGAACATAAATCTTTTCATTCACCCGAAAACTTAAGGAATAATCCATTTTGCGCTTTTTATTGACAAAAATAATAATATAAATACTATCTCAAAAGATATTTAAATTATTATTTATAATAGCATTACTATTATTTGAAAAAGTATATCTAATTTTGTTTTCGCATTAACAAGCCACATATGACAACCAAAAGTCCCATCGAACGCATCCGCCTTTTAGTCGCAGGCCATAAAGAGGAAGTGGTTTCTATTTATTTGTTTTCCATCTTAAGTGGATTGGTGAATTTAAGCTTGCCGCTCGGCGTACAAACCATCATCGGTTTGGTCATGGGGGCCACGATGGTCACGTCCATTTATATTTTGATTTTTTTTGTGGTATTAGGCGTTTTCTTGGTGGGCTTGTTTCAAGTAAACCAAATGAAAATGATTGAATCGATTCAGCAACGCATCTTCGCCACCTATGCTTTCGATTTTGCTGAAAAACTTCCAAAGTTAGACCTGAGGTACATCGACCGCTATTTTATGCCCGAAAAAGTAACGCGTTTTTTTGATGTGGTCAGTATTCAAAAGGGTTTCGCTAAATTACTTTTAGACATCCCCATCGCCAGTGTCCAGATTTTATTGGGCATCGTTTTGCTTTCCCTCTATCATCCCTTATTTATCCTGATGGGCCTTTTATTGCTAGTAGGCTTGGGATTTGTATTAGTCTATACGAGTAAAAGGGGTATCGAAACGAGCATCGAAGAATCAAACTATAAATATGCTGTCGCTGGATTTTTTAGCGAAATCGCTCGAACCTTAAAATCCTTTAAATTCATGCAGGGCTCCACGCTGCACACGGATAAAACAGATCAAAATGTGACGGGCTACCTTCGTGCACGGACCCAACATTTTCAGGTTTTACTCTTTCAATACAAAACACTCATTATTTTTAAGGTTAGTTTGACAATCCTCATGCTGACCTTAGGGACCTATTTATTGATCAACCAAGTCCTGAACATCGGCGAATTCATCGCCGCCGAAATCGTGATTTTAATGGTGATATCGGCCGTAGAAAAACTAATCGTCAGCCTTGATAGCGCCTATGATGTCATGACGGGTTTAGAAAAATTAGCCACTGTAACGGAATGCCTCGAAGAGCGGCAAGGGCCCATGGAATTGGAGGCCCCGACTGGCATCGAGATTTTGATGCAAGATTTTAGCTATGCATTTATCCCCAGTAAACCCGTCCTGGATACCATCAATCTTCACATCAAGCCCGGAGAAAAAATCAGTATTTTAGGCCCCGAAGGCTCCGGCAAATCGCTATTCCTGCGTATGATTACCGGGAATTATCCAGATTTTGAAGGCCATTTATTGATCAATAAAATACCCATCCAGAATTATGAATTAAAAAGCTTACGTCGTAAAACCGGAGTTCTATTGCACGGTCAAGAGATTTTTGGCGGGACGGTATGGGAAAATATCAGCTTAGGCCAAGCCGAAATAAACCCTTCCATGATCATGAGCCTAGCCTCAAAGCTAGGCTTTCAGGATTTTATATCCCATTTCCCACAAGGTTTTGAAAGCCCGTTGGAGCCCATCGGGAAAAAGACGCCACAAACGCTCGTGAAAAAAATCCTCCTGCTCCGAGCCCTTTGTGGAGAAAAAAATCTACTTCTTCTCGAAGAGCCTTGGCTAGGAATGCCTGAGGAAATCGCCCAGAAAATTCGGACCTATTTGCTCGAATTGTCCACGAATACAACGGTCATCGTTGTGACAGCCCATCCGGAATTTAATGCGAAATCGAACCAACAAATAAGCTTTCAACATGGAAAAATATAAATCCTTCGCACATATTTATCGGCAAGGAAAAAGTACCGAAATCAAGCCTTGGTTAATCGGCTTTTTGCTCCTTCTCGCCGCCATCCTTTTCCTGCCTTGGACCCAAAACATCCGATCTAAAGGAAGCATCACCAGCCTTTTTCAAGAACAAAGGCCCCAAAAAATCTATAGCCCCATTGCCGGGAAAATCAGCAAATGGTGGGTCAAAGAAGGGGATTTTGTCAAAAAAGGAGATACCCTCGCGAAAATAACCGAGATTAAAGAGGACTATTTGGACCCGAATTTAGTGCCTAGGACTCAAGAACAATTAAATGCTAAAAAAAGCTACCTAGAATTTTATGCGCAGAAAGTTCAGGCCAACCAAGCCCAAATCACCAATTTAAAATCTTCAAAAACCATTAAACTCGAACAATTAAAAAATAAAATCGCACAAATCAATCAGAAATTAGTCGGCGAAAAAGCCGAACTCGAAGCAGCCAGCAATGAAGCCCTCTTAATCAAGGACCAATTCGATCGGAACCGAAAAATGTTCCAAGAAGGCCTGATTTCACAAACGCAATTTCAACAGCGAAATGCCGCCGCCCAAAACGCTTTGGCCAAAAAGACCATCGCTGAAAATAAGGTCAATCAAAGCCTTCAAGATTTACGCAACGCAAATATGGAACAAGGGGCCATCGAGCAGGATTATAATGAAAAAATCAACAAGGCCGAAAGCGAGCGGCTTCAAAGCCTCAGCCAAATCGAAAGTGGAAAAGGAGACGTGGCTAAATTGGAAAACCAAGTCACAAATTACACCATCCGAAATGGCATGTATTACATCATGGCCTCGCAAGATGGCCAAATTATTCGTGCACAAAAATCCGGTATCGGGGAAATCATAAAGGATGGAGAAGAATTATTGACCGTCGTCCCTACTGGAAATAAATACGCGGTAGAGATGTTTGTCCGCCCCGTGGATTTGCCATTGCTTTCCCCAGGTCAATCGGTTCGTTTTATTTTTGATGGATTTCCAGCCATCATTTTTGCCGGTGGTTGGCCTGACCAAAGCTTTGGTACCTTCGCCGGAAAAATTTTAGCAGTCGAAAATACCATTAACGATAATGGCCTGTTTCGGGTCATCGTGGTGGAAGATTCCGCATCCAAAAAATGGCCCCCGCAAATTAAAATGGGTGCCGGCGCACAAGGAATTGCCCTTCTAAACGACGTGCCCTTGTGGTATGAACTTTGGCGAAATATCAATGGCTTCCCGGCCGATTTTTACCAAGTGAATAAAGAGAAAAAAAAATGAAAAATAAGGTGTTTTTGTTCCTTTTACTCGCGCAGATAAGTTTCGGGCAATCGAAAATCCTACACCCGGAATCTTATTTGCAAATCGTTCGCACCTACCACCCCATCGCGAAGCAAGCGGGCATTGCCATCCAAAAATCAGAGGCACAAATCCTTCAAGCGCGGGGAGCCTTTGACCCGATTTTAAGTCATTATAGTGGGCAAAAAACACTTGATGGGAAAAATTATTATATCACACAAAATCCAGAACTCAGCATTCCTACTTGGTACGGCATCGAACTCAGTGCAGGGAGCCAAAACATCCTAGGTAATCGAACCGACCCAAGCCAAACGCTCGGCCAAACCCAATACTATGGGCTTAAAGTTCCCCTAGCAAAAAACCTGATGATTGATAAGCGGAGGGCCGTGCTCGAACAGTCCAAACTTATGAATAAAATGGCTTATGAAAACCAGCGAAGCATGCTCAACGAGCTGCTCATGGACGCCATGGATGCCTATTGGTCCTGGGTAAAAAGCTGCCGAGTCCTGCAAATCGTTCAGAAAAATAGAGACATCGCCACCCGACGCGTCGATTTTGTTAAGCGGATGGTGGAACTCGGCGAACGCCCCGCCGTGGATACCTTGGAAGCGCTGACGCAGCAACAATCCTTCGAAAATGCCTATCAAGCAAAAAGCCTGGAGTTTGATAATGCCGGCCTCGACCTTTCCGTATATCTATGGCAAGCAAATAATACGCCCGTCATGCTCGAGAAAAATGTCCTTCCCGGAGAACTCGATCAGGCCTTTGGTTTAATGGCGCAATTTGACCTGCGATTAGCCTCGCTCCTCGAAAAGGCAATGAGCAATCATCCCGAATTAAATGCCTATCAGTTTAAAATAGACGCGCTCAACGTGGAGAAAAAATTGAAATTTCAAGGCCTTTTACCCAAGCTCGACCTAAGTTACCAACGCTTAAATCAAGACGGATCCACTAAAAACTCCGGCTCCTGGCTCGACAATAATTTCTATTATGGGCTCACCTTCGAAATGCCCCTCCGACTGTCTCAAGGGCGGGCGGAATACCAACAAGCCAAATTAAAAGTGCAAGAGGAAAGCCTGAATCAATCCCAAAAAAAGCAACAAATCGAAGTAAAAATAGGCCGCTATTTCAACCAATTTGAAAGCCTCCGCAAACAAATCGAAGTGCAAGAAAAAGCCAGCGCAAATTACAACGCCTTGGTCAAAGCGGAAGAAAGCCGCTTCGCCCAAGGAGAGTCATCCCTATTTTTAATCAATAGCCGGGAAAGCAAAGCCATGGAGGCGGCAGAAAAATTGACCGAGCTCAAAGCCTATTTGTTCAAAACCGTTTACGCGCTGCAAGCCAGCGCAGGGGTTTTGATGTAATTATCATTTGATCAATTTCATGTTCAAGGGATCCCAATGAATGATCTTCTTTTGTAAATAACTTTCATTACAAGACAAAGCCGGCGCTGCCGCTCTAAATCCGAAAGTCGCATCTTCCACAACCGGTTTTTGATTCCGAATCGCATCAAAGAAATTCGTAAAGTGATCCACGTGTTCGCTATATCCATCTGGCGCACGGAAAACAATGTCTTCCTTCAAGCGACGCTTCTTCTGCGAATCCGACCATTTCGCATTATACTCGGCCGTCATTTCATCCTGCATTTTTTTAGAGAAAGTAAACACTGAATCATAGCCACCAAAACCTGGAGCTTCTGGCAATAAACTATGCTTCACGCTAATTGTATTTCCTTTCACATCCATGACCCCTTCTGAACCCACAAAACGCGTCACTTCCTGGCCACCTGATCCACTAATGAAATTCACTTGAAGTGTCAACTGGAACGCTGGATGCTCCGGCGTATCCCCATATTGCATGACGCCCGACATCACATCGGGTAAGTTCCGACCATCGTTCCAATGACTAAATTGACCCGTCGAGAAAATCGTCTTCGGCCCGTTTGAATTCGTAACAAAATGTGTACCGCTCAACAAGTGTATGAATAAATCACCCGCTACGCCCGTTCCCACTTCTTTAAATGCACGCCACCAAAAGAATTTCTTCGAATCATATTCCATTTTTCCCGTCGCTTCGATGAAGCGGCCCCAATCGGTCGAGATCGCATCGGCATCCTTTGGTATCGTATATTCCCAAGCCCCGATGGAGCTTTGGCGATCATATACCGCATTCACCATATTTAATTTTCCGATTTCCCCGGCAGCTAATAATTCCTTCGCTTTCGCCAAACCGATGCTGGAAACGCGTTGAGAACCAACCATCAAGATTTTACCTGATTTTTTTTGCGCTTGAATAACGCGATGTCCTTCGTCGATTTTATAGACCATTGGCTTTTCGCAATACACGTGTTTGCCTTTCGCCAAAGCGTCCAAGGTGATACGGGCATGCCACACATCATGCGTGGCGATGATTACGGCATCGATGTCCGCACGATCCAATAATTCTTGGTAATTGCGCGTCGTGTATAGGTCTTTGCCATACATTTCCTTCGCGTTTTCGATCCGACCGGTGTATAAATCACAAATTCCAGCTAATTCTACGCCTGGGACTTTTAAAGCTGAAGCAAGGTCAAAATGACCTTGAACGCCAAAACCAATCACGCCCAATCGAATTTTTTCGCCGGCGGAGATAGGTTTAGAATAGGTAAGAATTCGCTCTTCGGCATTTTGTTTGGCCGCTAAAGAAGCAAAAGGAGAAGAGGCTGCCACGAGGCTTGTTGCGCCGATGTGCTGTAAAAACCGTCTTCTGGAGGATGCACTTTGATTTTTCATGAGGTATTTAATTGTTATAAGTCTTCTAATTCATAGCGAACATACGCAAATTTTTTGCCATCTGGACTCCATGATGGCACATTTATGGTTCCTTGACCCCCATAAAATGGCTCGGTCAAGTTTTTAATTTTTTTACTTGAAAGGTCTAATAAACGTAATTGCACTTGATGACCAAATGGATGAGATTGTTTTTGATCTTCCAAATAGCTGATGATGGTCGCTTGTTTGTTGTTCGGCGCGATATGCGCAAACCAATTCGACATGGCGTCAAAGGTCATTTGTTCTGGATCAGATCCATCGGCTTTCATGCGCCAAATTTGCATCGTCCCAGAACGATACGAATTGATATAAATGTATTTCCCATCTGGGGAATATTCGGGGCCATCATCTAAGCCTTCGGTACTTGTTAAGCGAATTTCTTCGCCCCCATTGGAATCCATTTGGTACACATCAAAATTCCCATTTCGCGAAGCACAATAAACGATTTTTCGATTATCCGGAGAAACCCCATGCCAATAGGAAGGACTCAATGGTGTCAATAAAACAGGCTTCCCGCCCTCAGCTCCGACCCGATAAATATAAGAACCCGAAGGTTTGATTTCCGGATTTCCGCTGGATATATAAAGGGTAGATCCATCGAAGCTATACCCATGGTCGTTATTCGCCTTCTGAACAAAATCCGTATTCAGAGGTCCTAAAAGATCCCCCGTCGGACTGATTTTTTCGAGTTTACCACTCGCATTAATCAATAAAAATTTGCCATCACGCGACCAATTCGGGGCTTCGAAATGCCTTTTTTCTTTTAAAATGAGGCTAGATTTTCCGGAAGATAATTCATAGATGTACAATAAACTGACCACCTTTTTTCCGGCTGGAATCTGTGCAAATACGTTCGTAGCGAAAAGCCACAGCAGTAGTATTTTTTTCATAGGTTTAGGTTTGATATGTAAGTTTACGCAGAAGCGAGGTACAAAACAATGCTAAGCCTAGGAAATGTGTGCGTGTGTGGACTTGTCTGCTTTCAGGAATTTAAAATACCAATGGAAACAAAAAAGCTACCAAGGCTGCCCAAGCACCATAATATGGCAAAAAAAGCGTCATGCTATTTTCCACCGAGCTAATTTCTTGCTTAGCTCGGACAAAAGCGATCAGCTTTTTCGTGACCCAAGCCACGTGTCCCATCATCAAAAAATTGCTACCCAAAACTGCCAGCCGGTTCGGACTTATGCCAAATTCTGCTAAGCGAAAAACGATGGCCGAAAGCGCCAGGCCATTGTCAATCAAGGCAAGGATCGCGAGGCCGACCAATACATATTGATAAAATGGGCTAACAGATTTTTTTGTTATTTCGCTCAGCGAAAACAATAAAAGTGCCATCACGCCTACGAGAACACCATTGAATACGAATAAATATTCCCGATCATGAAAGAGATCCTTCCCAGAAAAGGGCGTCGCGGCTAAAAAAAGCAAGAGCGTCACGAAGACCAAGGGCGTAAAAATCCGCGCGATGAGTGGAGAAATTTTGGAGACTAATTGTGGGTTTTTTTGAACCAAAAATCCAGCCAATACCGGAATCACAGGCAAGAGCGAAACCACCCCATATTGAAAATAATACTTCTCAATATCCCATTGAATGAGGTGAAATAAGTTGATCGTCAAAGCCGAAAATAGTCCACACGCAAGTGCAATGACCGCCGTCATAACCAATAAATCCCCGTGAAAGCGCAGGAATTCAATACCCTTCGGGCCCGCCGGATTTGCGCCACCCACATAGATATAGCCTACGAAAATCCAGAGAAAAATCGGTACATGTATACATACCAATGCAAAGATGTCACCTTGAATGTACATTGGAACGACATTCATATATAAAATAGAAAATAATAGTGCGATCAAGGCTGGCCAGATGGTCGCAAAGCGCAATTGTTGTTGGAAAACAAACAATGCCCCCATTCCTGTTACTACGATCAATGACGCATTTCTAGGAAAATACACATCCGGCGAAATTCCAAAAATATCAGGAAACTGCATGAAAAATGCCGCCACCAAAAGCCAAATTCCAAAAAAAGCCCAATCTTTGGAATGTCCCCAAGCTAGGTCTTCTGGGGTATATGTTAGCCGTTCATGCCAAATTTGAGCAGCTTCTTGCGACTTAATTTCTGCGTAAATTTCCAAAAATGCGGACTTAAAGGCCGACGGGTTTTGTCGATACAGGCGCTCCAAAACCGCTGGTTTCGAGAGATTGGATTGTATTTCTTTGGTTAACATTTGGTAGCAATTAACAAACGAATGTACAGAAATCGCCTGTAAGCGCGATGAAAATTATTTTAAAAATGATTCCACTTCGATTTTTTAGCTACATTTAAGTCTATGAAAAAGAACCAAACACGCTGCTTTCGTTATTCAGGACGTATAACAAAGCTCATTATGGTCGTCTGCATCTTGTCAACGAACCTAGTAACTGCACAATCGATTACAGAAAAAATAGTTCAAGAGGAAAACAATAATTCCCAACTGCAAACCATGGCACACGAATTATTTGATAAAATCGGGCCACGATTAGTAGGCACGCCTCAAATGCAAAAAGCCAACGAATGGGCCGTTGAAAAATACACAAATTGGGGTATCACGGCCCGCAATGAAAAATGGGGCGAATGGAAAGGATGGGAACGAGGCATCACGCATATCGACATGCTTTCTCCCCGAGTAAAAAGTTTAGAGGGAACGCAATTAGCCTGGAGCCCATCCACAAAAGGAAAAACCATTAAGGCTGAAATCATCATCATTCCAGACCTGGCGGATTCGCTTGCGTTTGCGAACTGGTTGCCAAATGTAAAGGGGAAATTCGTCATGATTTCCATGAATCAACCGACCGGAAGACCTGATGATAATTGGCAACAATTTGCGACCAAGGCTTCTTTTGACAAATTAAAAAAAGAGCGTATTGAACAAACCGAAGCTTGGCGTAAACGCATCTCGAAAACGGGGTATTCCACTAGAATGCTTCCGATCATTTTAGAAAAAGCGGGGGCGAAAGCCATTTTAACCAATAACTGGTCAAGTGGATTTGGCGTAGATAAAATTTTTAATGCCTATACCTCAAAAATCCCAACCGTTGATATTGCCTTAGAAGATTATGGAACCCTGTATCGCTTGGTAGAATCTGGCGATAATCCGCTTATTAGTATTCGAACAGATTCGAAAGACCTTGGAATCGTTCCTGCGTTTAATACCATCGCCGAAATAAAAGGAAGCGAGAAGCCGGATGAATATGTCATGCTTTCGGCTCATTTTGATTCTTGGGATGGTGGCCAGGGTGCTACGGATAATGGCACGGGAACATTGACCATGATGGAAGCCATGCGAATTTTAAAATTAGTCTATCCAAATCCGAAACGCACGATTTTGGTTGGGCATTGGGGAAGTGAGGAACAAGGATTGAACGGTTCAAGGGCCTTTGTGGAAGATCATCCTGAAGTAGTGAGTAAGCTGCAAGCTTTGTTTAATCAGGATAATGGAACGGGCAGGATTGCGAATATTTCTGGACAGGGATATTTACATGCGGGCGAATTTATTTCTCGTTGGTTAGCCGCCGCCCCGAGCAGCATCAAAGATTCCATCAAAACGAATTTTCCAGGAGTTCCGGGGGGTGGTGGAAGTGACTTTGCGTCCTTTGTGGCCGTGGGAGCCCCTGGCTTTTCTTTAAGCTCTTTGAGCTGGTCTTATTTTAATTATACATGGCATACGAATCGAGATACATACGATAAGATTATTTGGGATGATTTACGAAGTAATGCCATTTTAACTGCAATTATGGTTTATATGGCTTGCGAAGATAATGCCACGATGCCGAGAGATAAGGCTACATTAAGTTCTGGCAAACCGATTCCTTGGCCCGAGCAAGTAAAAGCGATTCGGAAAGGGCCTGTGGCGCCAACCAAATAATTATTCACGGGTTTATTCGTACGACCATCCTATTCCTTGCTTTAGGAAAAAGATGGTCGTACGCTTTTAAGACGCAC